>Ga0268261_10001145_pt1 | contig 17884 bp, 7 predicted proteins | sample TergutNc150P1_FD_190353 | JGI IMG/M metagenome (GOLD analysis project Ga0268261, IMG submission 190353) | Nasutitermes corniger P1 segment gut microbial community from laboratory colony in Florida, USA - Nc150 P1 (SPAdes) (version 2) | ecosystem: Host-associated > Arthropoda: Insects > Digestive...
AACATCAAGAATAGGTGCTCCATATATATATGACATTAGTAGCCTAATGGTTAATGATTTAACCCTTATCCTGTTAACGTGGAGAAAATGGTGAGCTAATAATGCCAGCAAATAGCAGATGGGATTAAAATTCGGGCTTTAAAGGGTTAAATATGTTTCCTGATTCAGCGCGTGACTGATATTCAGAATGTGTTCGCTTACAAACTGAACCCACTACAATAATTTGGCAGCAGAATTGCTCCCACTCAAAAATCGATACTTGGAGTTCAGCTCTGGCTTCTCTCTGCAGCTTGTGGACTCCATAGAGCAAACCGTCATAGCCTCTTTTAACAACAGAGGTCAGGAATGAACAAAGCCAAACGCAGTTCCGCAAGCAGTCATTCATTTTCTGATGACATTTCATTAGTCGGTGTGCATGCACTCGCCCATGGGCGCTATTCTAAGTCAGAAAAGTACAGTTCGTACTGCATTGTTATATTTATTTCAGACCAGTTCTAATACTATCCTTCAATCTTCGAAAGGCGCAATTCCTGCAAATCTAATTTGGCAGTCTCTTACTGCAAGAAGAATTTGAACGTTCTCACTCAGTCATCGTCATCATAATATGCGGACAGGATTTTTCATTTATTCCTTGGCCCATCATTTAAATACGCATTATCAACTGTTGTTATTAGGCTTACGTAATGTCTTATGTCATAGGGGAAGGAAACTGTAATCTATTTTAAATTACACTCCTTTAATCAGGGTAACTCGAAGAAAAGAGTCGTCAGGTCTCGCCCCTGCTTTACCCCAAGTTTGATGCTTCTCACACAGCCAATACCGAACATACATCGGCATCACTAAGCATCGACTGTGGGTGCCGTTTGACGAGACCCACTAGTTAGGACACTGGCGAGTTTCTTGAACGGGCCATCTCATATCGACAGGCAATTGGCTAGGACGTAAACCTACCCATAATCACGTCTAAATTGACTTCAAATGGCATTAATACCTTAAGACTTATTTTTCGATCCTCCTGCACGCCATAATTTCCCGGTTTATATGGAAAGAATTACTAGTAAGATTTTAAAGTCTCGTGGTTACTACAGGTATAATCTACGGTAACATTAAAAAACGCTTCATTATGCGGACACAAATTACTTATGAGTCTCGCGCAATTGCCGCAATACACAACGAATATTCCCTCAGTATCATTAACTGTTTGGTGTTTACGATAAAGGCAGGCTGTGTTTTTCGTGAGGTGTGTAATTTAGATGGAGGTCGGTTCTCCACTACTGAAATCTTGTCCTACATGTAGGCATAAGCGGTAAAGCTGTACGTCTGTTCGGGAGGTGCCTGTTTCATATTTCGGCGGGGACGCCAACTCTTTTCAGATTTCCATGTTTTTTTTGCGGTCTCTGTAGGCAAATTTCAGAATTATTTCCTAAATTAAAACATGTTCGCTCCCTTCCACATTATTTCCAGTTTATTACTAAAATAATAAACTATGTAATCACGAATATAACTAATTTAACTTTGCAGTCCCACCATGCTCGATGTCAAATGCGCTGGATACACATCCTCAGGGGAGAAAAAAGTGTAAAAGCCACCAGAATTGCAGCTCTGTCCACAAGAATTGTCCACAAGTGACGTCACGGTCTATCTGCTTTACATCAGTTATACACATATTATACCAGAAATTAAACTGGCATTATCCTGATGCAACCCTTTTCCAATATACTGAGAGGGCGACCCATTAGGGGAAGTTCCTAATTCATACCGGAAAAAAATGCGAATTGGAACAGTTAAATCACAAATATGTTTGACCCTTGTTATTACAATTAAACAAATTATTTTGGTAAGCTATATCACAAAAGAATGCCTAATGAATTTTCTTACCAATTTTACTTAGGATGAAGTGGGTCCAGAATGCTCAAAGTTTGTTTCCATGAAATAACAGGTTCTTGTACCCTTTTGTTAACAACAGTGATAATTTTCATTACTTACAGCAGTTGAGAATAATTTATTCTGCATTTTGCCTTGTGCTACAGTTTTAAATGGGTTTTCCTGGTTTTAATTTGTTTCCTTCTTTACAAGTCTTATGGCCACAAAATATAATATGATTCATAAAATACGTACGACATTACTGCCATTCAAAAGTGCTACCTGTTTCTTGTTCCAATGTGCCCCGCAAGTCACGAGATATTATTACGTGACACTGGTTATGATTATCATCTTCCTTGCAGTATGCAAATGATAGCTTAAAAACTCACCTCTTCAACACTGTAAGGGAAGTGTTCGCAGAATACTTCGAGAAAATGTTGCGGACTGACGCGTGACAGCAACAAAGTTAATATTTATACCGCAAACTAAACAACAAAAGCATCGCAGCCAGACAAATGGTGCAACTGAACTGCACTCAGCGTGACAAGAAAGGCCTATGGATCTCCCACATCGCAGTAGATGTATTTTATCGAAAATGTTCAAAATAAGCATATGCTTTAAAATGTTCCGACGTACCCCATACTCAAACCTGCCCCAATCTCCCTATTGACTTTTAACTTATAGTTCTTCGGCAATTTTTTTGACGCAACATCCTCCAGTGGGCCTCCTCATACACGGGGTTTCTAGATCACACGCAACGACGCACCACACTCGATAGCAATTCTCTGAACTAGTGGTCAGCTCGTCCCATAGACCTCTACCTGAAAACATACAACACTCACAACAGACAAACGTCCATGCCCCCAGAGACCACAATCCCAGCAGGCGAGAGGCCGCAGACGTACGGCCCAGACCGCGCGGCCACTGGGACCAGATTTTCTGCATTTAGTTAATAAAAATATTTGAAAAAATGGTAAAGTTGAGATCTTAATTGGTTTAATAATGATGCGTTTCATGTAAGTGTTCTCTTTTAACGTATTTTCATCAGTGCTTGGTGATATGTTATAACTAAAGCCGAAAAATATTACACACTAAACAATACTATATTGTCCAAATTCGGTTGTGAATGACGTATCTTCTTATTCATCCATCGATCATTGCGTACTCTTGTACAACTTGGCTGGCAATTGCTTACGCCGTGTTATGTAACAGTAAGCAAATAAACAGTGATCACAGACATAATTGCATTTCCTACGTAGCTCGTGCACCCGTCGTACCTCCACTCTCAGCACTTACCACACTTGATCCAGTGCCCGATTATAGGCTTTTCATACATCTTGCCACACGCAGGACAGTTAACTTTGTCATGAAATGCGAGCTTCTTCCTTTTTACCATAGATGAATTCAGCGGTATTGATGGAATTTAAACATCCTATTTTCTGTTTTTTCTATAATATTCTTCGTTGTTCTTTCTCCTTTCCAGTCTCAAAATGCCACACTCCTTTCCCTCTTCTTCCCGTGGCACATTCTTGTAAGCTGAACATGATATTTCTGATTATCGTGCTTCGATTCTTTTTAAAGTGTTATATCAGATATTGATAGTGGATGAATGTGGATTACATTTACTGTGCCCGCTTTTCTCCCTGAAGCAGTCTTATATGGAACGGGAACACAGCCGCTAACCGCCTTTGATTCAGACGATGACTATGGGATATCCCATTCATATTGATGGAAATGGCGTGAATGTTCCGCTTCTGCTTTGTTTGATTTTCACCTTCTTCGGGTCTCTCAGTTACCAATGACGGTGAGAAGTCTTAATCGAAATAAATGTTTGGGCTAAATGGTTGAACCCAGGTGAACGGAAACCGTAGTCAGCTTTCTCAGTTGAGGCTGTTCTGGAATATGTTGACAGAAATAATTCAGTAGGTTGTGTCTGAGTCGGGAAATTTAATGGGTTGTCAACTATAAATTTTTCAGCTTCTCTTGCATAAGCTATCTTTAAACGACCCAAGAAAGTCCTATCCAGCGGCTGACATGTGGTGGTATGGACAGAAGAGTAGTAAAACATTTTCAGCAGAAAATAATAATAAGTTTCATGGACAGAAGAGTAGTAAAATATTCTCAGCAGAAAATAATAAGAAGTTTTATGCAGTGTGAGACGCGACTGCCCAAATTCGCAGTACTGGGTCATCTTCAGGACACTTACAACGACGCGTAAAATATTTCAGCCACTCTATGGGGAAATCAAAATTAATAAATCCTGATTCTGAAATTACTGCTATGGCTCCTTTTGGGCCGTCAGGAAGAATTTAGGGTTCACACATTTAACGGGAAAAGGTCAAGGCCGTTGGAATACAGACCCTGGTGGCAGCAAATCAGTAAGCGGATGTAACTGTTTTTCTTCTATCTGCAGTTACTTATTTTGAAACCAACTTTTTACCCTCCAAGGATACTCACTTTGGTAACTTCTACGGGACAGTTTCATCCATACCAAATTTTGTGTTATCCATTATTCTGCAGCAATATACTTAAACCCCTAATAACGTCTGACACATTATTCTGTAAGATATAATAATTTTGCCCATCGACCATCTTCTCGATTACAAAGCGCTGCTCCCTGTCTCTCGTAACAGTCTGTCACCACTCTGTTCTTGCATGGCTATTTTTTTACTGACTGCATGGCTGATCTCATTTAAATGGACAAATTCCACACCCATTTGCATAAACTATTTCCGTGTCAGCCCATAAAATTCTAAGCCCATATCCTGGCAGTTCTTGCTCTGTTTTGACCATAAGGACTTTTCTGAAACTTCCAAGGATTTGGGAAATGTAGCTTGTAAGAACATGTTTCGCAGGACATTATAAACCTTCATTATGGCAATATTCAAATAACACATACTGTTTGCAATCTTTTAACGCAGACATTTATATCCTAGTACTTCTACTGTAAGAATGTAAATCACGATACTCTAAGTTTATAGCCGAATGCTAGAAATATGGAAGGAATCATGCTGGAAGCCAAATGTCTTATTCTCACCTTCACTTCAGGTGCCTCCGGATCTTGTAAATAAAAGAACTTGAACAAACCGTTAAATACTCTGAGATAAAATTTCAGCAGGAGCCGAGAACAGCCCGTATTCCATTAATCTTCGCGCCATAAGAAAAGAGGCCCTCTTCTCGTTGCCGTAAGAACTGTTGCAACAAGAGCTATGCGCAACAGCTGGCCAGTCAAGCGTGTTAAAAGCTGACGATAGTCGAGACGATTTACTGTCAGCAACAAGGGACAAATGCCCTCAAGTTTCCAATTACTTGAGATAGGATGTACAGTGGGAGTGTTTGAAATTCAGTATACGATGCAAATGTTTACAGCAATTGTGCACGTCTTATCTGTAATACACCTTCTAGGGAGATACAATGCATCGTGTACATGATTGTATGTACTGCCAGGCACACACACTAAATACCTTGAATTGTGAGTGTTGGTGGAACATTGTCTTTGCGCATGTGCGGATTCACAGGGTGAAACAAGTCTCTATAAAGAAACCCCCAAAGTCCAAACTACTGATATTAACAAAGCATTCACTACGTTGGGAAAAGACGTAGATTGCCTCACACACTGAACATGCTGAAACTGCCATTGACACTGGATCAAATTCCAGTAGACCGGCGATTCCGACACTGTGAAAACGGGGACTACGGTGTGCTTTATACGTAAATATTTTAAAATTTCTACCATTTAAAAAAAATACTGTCGTTATAGGAATACACTATCGTTTTTACTTCCATCCAATTTTACGTTACATTTTATTGTTTGTTTTATGGTATATTTGTAATAGGAATGAGACCTCTATCCCAAGTAAACATATAAGGTTTTGTATGTTTTTTGCAATGTTCTTGACATTGTATAGGTCTGACGATGACCTGGCGAATTGGCGAAAACAAGTAACCTAAAAACGTGCAAATTGTATTGTTCCAGACAGTACATTAAATACATACCTTTCGCCTACTTTGTTTTAGACAGGAAATCCCTCTTAGTGTTTTAAATTCATTCATTTAGTAGTCTGTCTTACGACAGGTCCAAAGCCTCTTCCAAAGCAAGCTCTCCATATAGTGCGATCCAGAGCTTCCTCCTTCAAATGAGAGTATCCTCTCCTTTCCTTAAGGTCATCCAATAGCTTCCTACCTCTTCTTCCTTGTCTTCCTGTCACTTCTATCCCCCCTTGTATCTTTCCTTCAATAACCGTTGTAGAAGGCAGTTTCTACGCAAAATGGTGTTTTAAATATACGTATATAAAGAAAAGAAGCAGGATCACGGCCTATATACAACTTTGTCTTCGTACTATAAGATAATGCTGTGTATAAGCCGTGATCTTGTTTTTTCTTATCATTACGCATATTTAAAACACAGTGGAAATATCCTGTCTAAAAAAAGCATAAATACCAGTGGGCATACATCCAGCAGTACCAGAACTTGAAGAGAAAACTGTAGAATTGCAATACGCTGTTGTTACATACTTATCTTATTTTCGTGGCATTCGTGTACATTAAGGAAGAGTTAGTGCCCGCAGTGATGGAAAGCAGTATACCGCAAAATGTAAGGGTTCGATAACAAACTCAATAACGCAAAAACAGAAAGAGAATTCGTTTTTCTTCAGTTTATTTAACGACAAACAACAAAGCTTCCTGTGCAGTTGAATTCAAAAGGTGGAATGCTGAAGTGGGATGTGGAGCGACCTGAGCAAACCAAGAAATTACAAGTATATTTAATCTGTGTTCCGTTTTGGAAGGGATCGGGCGCTTTACAGCCGTGATTTACCCCACAAAAAAGTATCCGCAAATCGGGGGTGTCCTTAATCACATTCACAACTGAGTTCAAGTGTTCGATGTGTCAAGTGGCTCCAGACACTTGCCAGGGTTCTGGTCACACCACTGAGGCCACATTACGTCGGCCCCGATGCCTCTCGACACTAGTCGTTCTCGTTGCACTGCCAGTCGAACGTGAGCGTCTCTGAGGGTCACATCATCACCGTCGGGATCTGTCCACATTCGCTCGCTAAAGGCTGCGGCTCGTGGCCACATCTTGGCGTCAAGCGAGTTCTCATCCACCATTTCACCCCAAAGACACGCCTCTCCGCCTAGAATGAGGGTACGTGGTACGAGTTCGGTCCAGGGCCGATGTTGGTAAATAGTATGCCACGAGGCTACCGGGTTGCAGGCGCCCGCCCCGTCGCCATGCCATTCGCCAAAGCCACAGTCTAGGTACCAGGCGTCGAGATGCGACAAAATGACGCGAAACCCAGCCTGAAGCAGTGGGGGAGCCTCGCGCCAAGTGCTGGCGCCCCAGGTCTGTATGACATAAACCCGGGGGTCGAGATACATATGTGCGTAATGCGGCTGCGTCAACTGGCTGGACCAGAGCACCACGGCGCGGGGGAGGGTGCCTCCCATGGCGACCGCCAATAGTTGTAGGACCCGCTTTTGGAACTTCGCCCACTTGGCTATCAATACGTCATGGGTGACTGGACCTCGCATTTCTTTCGCCCAGCATTGTAGGTTCAACTCGTCGCCCCCAACGTGAAAAATGTCCGTCACGTTTGTGAGTTCCACAACGTCCCGGTACAGCTCTCCCAGCACAGTATACGTCTCCTCACTGTTCGGATTCAACTGTCCGCATGGTGGCTCCCCGCAGAACATGCTCCAGGGTTGCTGGTTAAAACACACACTCATGTTGGGCCCCCACTGCCACCCGTTGCCCGCATGGGCAGGCGCATCCAGCTCCACCACCACACGCACTCCACGCACGCGCGCATACTCCACGAGTTGTACCATGTCACGTGAACTGTACACCCGATCGGACGAGTATGCACCGTAACGAGCCATGTTGGGAATGCGCTGGGAGTCAAATGGAAAGCTCTGCGAGTCCGAGAGGTGCCAGTGCAGGGCGTTAAGCTTGCAGGCGGCCAGACCGTCCACTGCGGCACGCAAGGCACGTATCGGAAGGAAGTTACGTGCTGTATCTAGCAGCACCCCGCGGTATGCAAACCGGGGAGCGTCTATGATGTGAGCTCGCGTGAGGACGCGCAGGGACGTATCGTCCCACCATACCAGCTGCGAAAGCGTCTCCAGACCATGACGCGCCCCAAAAAAGGACTGTGCACGTATCTCTGCCCGTAGCTTCGCCGCACCTGTGTGCTGCAGCAGCAACTCGTAGCTCTCGTTGGTACCAAGTGTCAGCAGGGGGTTGCGGTCATCATTCTGCACTTCAAGAGTCACCAGAAAGTCACCCAGACGACCTCTGCTAGACTCCTCGGGACAAAAGCTCGGCACCAGGTGCTCCAGGTTGCCACGAAATACGTTGAACGCCTCTTGCAACAGAAGTTGTACGTGAAAACTTCGCACCTGGAGCCGCAGCGCCTGGAGGCAGAAGGGAGCCGATTGCGACCCTAAGTCTCTCACTCCAGTCGGGTGTGGCCACAGAGGCACGGGGCCGCACTGCATGCGGCAGGTGGCGAGTGAAGTGCGAGAACCACGCGATTCCCGACGGACACAGAGTTCATCCTCGCACTCCCACGTCCACAAGTTGTCCACAGCGCAATGCCTGGCGGAGAAAAAAAGTAAATGTTGGAACTATCATGCTTCGTAATAAGAAAGGACTTGAGCAAACTCTAACAGCTAAGGGACGACCATAAAACACAGAGTAGTAATTTCCTAAAAGAAATGTTGAATCTACACACGGTAATACATTACCTCAGAGTTCTGCCCTTGAAGGAGGTCTGCAGATCCTGCAGTCGTCCCCAGTAAAGTATGGCGACCAGCCCTACAGTAAATACTGTAAGGACAACCAGGAGCTTACGCAGGCGCTCAGCGCTGACAGACACGAACATCTGAAAACAATACCTGACAAATGCTATCTCATTCTTTGAATGAGCGGACAAGAGCTGCATGGCAGGACGATTTGGCAACTTTTCGACAAGGCATATTTTGTAGGCACTGCTACTATTCTATTGATTGTCTCAGCTTTTGCCAGTACTCTGCGTCATAGCATGCATACTTTTTGTAGCCTAAAATTAAATTTTTATTCGCGGCCTCCAATATCGCATGAATTTGCAAACACATAAATGTCATGTTTCCTGTTTCCTGCCGCACACCTAACAGAAAACACTCAATGAGGAATTTATATATACATATATATATATGTATATGTATATGTATATTACATTTTACCTTCTTTAAATATTGCATGATAGCTCGATAGTGATCAATTGTGACTCAAACATGTAGCTACTTTTTTAAAAGACTAAATATAGTCGTGTTGGATGGTGCAATTAAAAATTGGGTATTGAATATTCCATAGCACAACGCATTGAATTCTATCTAACAAATAAATATGTAAAATGTTCCGTATGAGACAAATTGTATTTCTATATAACTTATAAGTTTTTTAATGCAGTGTGTTACCTAAGACGAGTGTCAAAATTTAGGCTGTTAGTAAATGAGTCACTTTGAGTTAAAAATGCTGTATCGCCATATGGTCGACTATCGAAAATTATATCGCTACGAGCAATTAATCTTTTCAAGATATTGTTTAGTACCAGTTGTTATGAACGAGCCTCACTCCTTCGTACTCCCATTGTTCATCTACGACACTTTTAAATAAACACTCGCAATTCAGTTAACAGCTTGTCTAATGCACTTCTGTCGACAGATAAACTGCATACTGTAATTACCACTGCCCTGATCTCCGTATTCTTCGTTATAGTCCACCAGCCTGAACTGAGAGATCACAAGTTCAAACATCCTTTTATTACTTAATGTGACAGAATGTGAAAGATATGTGCCTGTAGCAAAAATCGCAGAAAAGGGAAGAACTAAGGCAGTTCGCTGGAAACTTAAGGGAAAATGATAAAAGTATCAAAAAGAAACAATTTCTCCGTCGATATCTTTCATTTATGGTATTATCTGCCATTTAAATTCCATTTTTTGTTCTACAGCATGACAAAACCTGCTATAAAAGTTTCAGTTACATTCACGTACGTAGTTTAAAATGCTTGTGTTGGTGTAAGGGTTGATAATAGGACATATGTTCATATATCATTGTTTTATTCAAAGTGACTCAAATAAACTATCCTTAAAGTATGGCACAAGTTACGTGAAATATTCTGTATGTATATATATATATATATATATATATATATATATATATATATATATATATATATATATATATCAGACTACATATTTCCGTTTATTCCCTAGACCACTGTGAGGTCTGTTACAGGTACACTTTTATTTAATGCCTTCATGTTTCTAAAGATTCCTCTCTAAATTTGCGAACATTACAAAGAGAAACACACTCAACTATTAAATACCTCTAAGACTTTCCCTCCGAAGCCGTCTCTTCCTTTCAGGTCTTCGAACAAAAATGTTGTAAGCATTGCTATTGTCTCTCAACTACACCGCCTATTAAACTTCTTGATTTGCGTTTGAATATTCGATTTCAGCAAATTTCAGAAGAAAGAAGAATAACAATAAGAGAAGGAAGCAAATCTATAACGTGCACGCAGACGTACTCGTTTTTCGCCACGACTCTTTGTTTTCTCATCAGAAACACAACAGCCAAAACTTTCAGAGCAGAATAAAACTCAATTTATGAAAATAAATTTCACACACGTAGTTAAAATTAATATTTGCGAATAAAAAAACTACCGGAAATCAAACTTCTACCCCAGTATTTGCACATCGCTTAAACAGCTGTAGCTAACATATATAATGCCAAGAGTAAGGAGTAAAATTCAAAGTTTCAAAAAAAAAAAAAAAAAAAAAAAAAAAAAAAAAAAAAAAAAAAAAAAAAAGGAAAAAGAAAAGTGTTGGCTTCGTATCAGGGTTTTAGATTTCTGAAAGTAGCCTAAATATGTTTTGTTTTATAAAAATTTTTACTGTAGACCCAAGTCTATTTTGATGCTACTCTGTGCCAACTGGAAATCAGTTACCGTCGTTGCGGAGGAATGTGACGCCTCCATTTTCCGGGTTTAGCGGTTATCTGAAATTGAATATTCAATAACACTGATGTGAAAAATTTCGTACCACTTGGATTAATAATATGTCAGCGAGTTTCGTTCATTCTTTATGGCTGTTTGACCCAGTGTTATTTTTTTGGCAGAGTGGCGCCGCCATGTTGCAGCGGGTGTGTGGACGGCGGCATGAACGTCGTGGTGCTGCTCCTGTGAGTCTATGCATGAAAACAGCACGGGGCAACTGACAGTAGCGGTTCCTAATTGATATACAAACTTTGCAGGTTCAATGACGGCGGGCCGTATGAAACATTTCAAAGTGTGTGAGAGGTGCTTGATCACTGAAGTCACGTTCCCCAGACAGAAAAATTTACATGGACTCAAACACACCTCTCATTTTTTCAAATCACCTTCTAGTCTTGGTGGAACTTGAAATTTGAGAGCTATGGAAAAGTGTAATTCTTTGTTTATCTAGCCTCGGATCTAATAGAGAACAGCCAGATGCGCTACAAAATTTATAGCAATGTGCATTTATTGCAATAGCTTTCTGGATGCGATTAAAATTATCATTCTACATACCTCTTTTTTTTACGTAAGTGCATTTCAGTTTGTGAATTCGGCTGTTATTCCTTCTTCAGAATTCCGGCCAAAGATCTATGCACTTAACAATGAGGCAGACAGCAGTGATATCCTGTACCTCTAGCGAGGTGAGTGACAGAATTTAACACCGAAAGAGTTCCCTAGCAACTTCATTTTCAAGCTTCTTATCTTGTTGAGTCACTACAGCCTAACCACTGCGCCTAGCTTGGAAGTAATGACAAGAGGCTAAATTACGTCTGGTTAAATCTTAAATTAGGACATCCATCTTACTGTAGGTCTTTATAAGAAAGGTGATTAAAATGATGGATGGCACGTGACCTGTTAAACATGTACGGTTTCCAAACCTCTAACTTTTGTGTCAAGCGTTTTATTTTTCGGTAGAAGACAACGCTTAAATGAGGAGTGAAATACAGCAGATGGCCAGTTCGTCCGATGCTATTCAAGAGGTAAGCTGATGTACCTACAGTGGCAGATACCGAAAATATTTCCAGCGAAAAACTTCGCGGTGTAATTAGCTCTTTAGAGCAAAAGATATTCCCCCAAAGAAACCAACCGCCAGTTGATAGAGCTGTAAGTTGATGGCGTAATGGAAGAACAGCATGCCCATGATAGCGCCTGTACCGTTGGGCCCACCACAACTAGGACGGATGTGTTCGCAGCTCGAGTTAAGAAACTGATTTTGAGAAACGACTACTCAAATTTCAAAGTCGTTACTTCTACAATAATGAGGATGTATTAATGGCTGTCCGTGAATGGTTGCAAAAGAGAGTGCCCGATTTATACTATAACGAAATTCCGTAGTTTGTGCCAAAGTATGTCAAATGCATTGTGTGGTCCGAGATTTTTTTTTGAATAATGCTACTTCAGTGGAATAAACGAGTTATACTTAAACCTCTAATGACTTATATTTTTAATTTATATGTCCTAGGAAACCTTGATTATTGAAAATCCTACCTGACAAATATTGTTTCGCATCATTCTTATCAACTAAGTAACAAAATTTTCAAACATTCATCTTTCAAGCTGCAGTCCATATGTAGAAGAATTTGTTGGGAATCGAAGTAAGATATCAAGAACTAAATATATACTCTGCATTTGTCAAATACCTGCGAAAAAGTTCAATAAAATGTATCAGTATATGGTCTCTTTATAGACCCCCATGAAAACCTATGATTCAGGTAGGAGGGTGTTTTGTGTACTACTCTTTCCGTTTGGTACATATAATGAAACTACTGATGTTAATAACATTGTGTTTAAATAAAAGCTAGATCACAGTCATGACAATCAAATATTTGTTTAAATATTTCCCATTTAGAATTGTCTAAAACAATAAGCTGCTTTATTGTAATTGATATAAAACGTTAAAGCAAACCAAGAGGAGTTGCACTGAATGGGACCTATCGATTACTTGTCTGCTTATGACGCTAAATTCAGAGCTAGCACATGCGGCGATAGAGCGAAGCGGCCACACAGGTCGCCAAAATTTGGGGGCTGTGTGAGACGAAGTTAAAACAAAGGATTTTTTTAATGTCTTGCTCTGGAGTTAGTGTGGCTAAGAAGCAAAACATTTCCAGGCCCTTTTCCCTTTCTTCTTAAAAGCCCACTTATCGTTTTACATGTGTTATGCTACCCTTACAAAGGTATGTAACTTTTTCCTATTATTATGAGCAGTACAAAGTGATAGGGATAAAACGATAAGTGAAAAAGTACTGATTAATTTCCTTCCGTTGACTGTGTTTGTCAGTAACGAAATGATTGAGTTTTGCAGGAAAGTTTTAAGTTTATCAAATCGATAGTTTTTAAGGCCGTAGGTCCCTGTCATCCATCAAAATAAGAATACTTATTTCAGCACAGCAACACTTGCTTATTTGGACGAAATGCTGCATGCTCCCAGAACATTAGCTCACATCTTATGGGTTTTATCCAGAACATTCAGTCGTGGGGCAGATGGAATTTTGCATGTTTTTTTTTTTTTTTTTGAAAATCTAATTTCTTTTTCAGAACATACCTGATTCCATCTTATATTTTCATCGTTGCTAGTTTCCTCGTTCTTTTGCTGTTATCAAAACTATTTACTTGTATCAGCACTCACCATGCAGAGTTGTCATACGCCACTAAAATAAATCATCTGAATTCGACTTGTTGAGATAATTTCGCGAAACGTGTTTCCATTATACATGTTATAACGAGCTACTTCAATATCCAATGAGGCATGTACATTGATAGTTCTCTGTACATTTCCATGTTCATAGTCGTGGATAATTTTTCATTCTCTTCTTGCATCGCCATACCAAAAGTCAGAAAAGGAAAGAAAATATCTTCACGGACAATAGTAATAAAGTTGCATGAAAAAAGAAAAGGTAAAATTGTCCCTGTCCAAGCCACAAAGGCATACGTAGGGAATACATGTACAGCTCTACTCATTCTTAACCTTGACACTAGATGGTGGTGATTGGTTAAATTCATGCCCAGACCGCTTTACCCCCGGACAAAACCCCAGTACCCACTGGACAGTAGGATGTAAGGACACCAGAGCTGATCTAAGGTTTCTGTAGAAGAAATAAATTCCCTCCTTTTACCGGGATTCGAAACCAGCACCGTCCAGCCTGTAGCCAGGTCACTATATCGACTACATTACTTGCACACTATGAACACGGAAATACCAAAAATATGTGACCGGTGTTTACGTTTTCGGCAACAAGTTTATTACCTTCCTGTATCACAAAAAATAACTTTCGTAACTTTGAAAATTTACTAGTCTCATTTAGAAATAAAAATGAGGTGATAAATGTCCGTCCTCTAGCAATAGATATCAGCGGTAATTAAAGATCAATGTGCTTGTGTTGATTTTATACTTCTCAGAGTTCCGTCATATTTTGACAATTATTCAAACAAGGCAATACCTACTCACAGTCCCAGAATTTTTACCCTTCACTCAGTTCTGTTAAATAAGATGGTTCAGAGTTTTCTATTTGCTAATTCAATTAACTAATCTTCACTCTCTTTAGCCCCTATTATTAACGACTCATATTCAGGTTTGTTGGTGACCAATCATTCTGTTTCTTTTAATGATTTAAATTACATTCTAAACATCAAAATTTAAGAAAGTATAAAAATACGTTAATTCTGGTGTTTGGAATTCCGTTGTGCTACCTGTATTAACAAATATTACACGTACTTATGCACGTCAAACACAACTCTTTATATATAAACAGCATGTCATATTAACTCTAGCAATACGTCTAGACTTAATAGTCGTCCTAATTTTGCCATATTTACCAGATTAATCTTAGGATTACTACGACGAAACTTGTTTCTAGAGGCACTGTAGCAAGTTACTGATCAGTAGAAAGTTGCGTTTGATTGTGTATAAGAACTGTTTGGTTAAAAGATGTCATTAAAAATACTGAGGATCAGGAATACACATAGTATAAAGTTTCAACTTACATATCAGATTTGAACTACTTTAAATTTTCTGTAACTAATAATGATTGTATAATTAAAGAGAAAACATGATACCAATCTGACGTTTCCGAAGTTCTTGATGACTATCAAACTCCCGCGCACACAAGCGATAACCGTATTTGACCCAGTTTTATGGCCTACATGACGCGATAGAAGAATGTTAGACCTTACAATTAGAACATTCAATTAATGAACGTCCCTCAAAATAAAAATCTTCGAAATTTCTCAGATTGCCATTACGTACGTAAACTTGCAAATAAAGACTGTTTCACGCCTGTTGCAAATGCATTAGGAAACTACATACAGTTCGTGTTTTTTGTTTCTGCCGCCTTTGGCAAATGATAGCTTCAGAGACTGGTCTCATTTTCCTTCAGTCCTAAAGTCTCATATATGCAATAGCAGTCACATGAAATTTTATCAAGTATCAACAGAAGTCGAATCAAGCTTCAAAGACGGAAACACAATTGACAATTTAGTGCAACTGTTGATTCAGAAATAATAATAGCAATAGAAAAGATTCTGACTAGATATGTGCATTATGCTTTGTATTTGGCAGATAACAATATGACAAATTTCCATAAAATGTAAAAAGAATTACTGCTGAAAAATTCAAGCTGCACAACAAGATCTTTTAGTCGTATTTGGTGAAGAGAATTAGCAGGTTGTTATTGCGAAAACACGTATCTTAAAAGAACACACTAAATTAATGGCAGAAAAGCTATTTATAAAATAATTTCATGCACTGGTATTGCAAAATATTTTGCTAAAATAGTCGACTGCACGTCAAGTATGAGACACGTGCAACAAATACCATAAAAAATATGCTGATATAAAAATAATGATAAAATATCTGTGAAATTTTCTGGGTTATAATTGCATAGATGAGTCCAAAGTTAAGTGACTCATAGATGTTTACTGAAATCTTGGAGAAGAAGAAAATTTAACTTAAACAATAGACAAGGGCACGACAAAAATCCGGCATGAAGGGCAATAATAGTGGCGTAAAAATGGAATTGTAATTATTGTTCCACTGGCACGTTTTATGTCATGCGCGTGACACAATATGCTGTGTTGCGGCCAAATTGTTTGTCAAGCCCGTCACTTTGTTTGGTATTTTCGGGAGAGTATACTCTTTATTTTGTGACTCATTTAACAGTTGAAAGATCTTAAGTAGTCACATTTGAAATCTTTCTTCTTAAAGCAAACCCATCGACGCGGGTTGGGAGAAGAAAATAGCAAGCATAGAAGTTCTTCATACCGGATTTTCGACGTGCAGGAGGCATTTATCACTCTTGTTGAGAGAGATAAAAGACACGATTTCAACATTGCTCATAAAGCTATAGTTTCTCTCGGAAGTTGAAAAATGTCAGTTGATTTTACATGTGTTGTTGCGATAGACGTTTGGTGTAATGTACTGTTCTAATCTTCGACGTGCGGAAGTAAGAAAATTTTGTGATAAATTTCTAAAATACACAATAAAAATCGTTTACAGAGACAATTTGGGTTGTGAAAGTACTTGCTAACGATCTTGAAACACAACCTAAATTTCGAAGTATGAGAGGATTAGAACACGTGAAAGTTAAACTTTACGACGGAGCACACGATTGGCTAATCACTATAACAAAGAAGAAACTGGAGACTGAAATTTTCAGCATGTTACTCGATACTACTATAACTTCAGTTACAGAAATATTCGAGCAATTTCTGTAAAGGTTACGGAATTACTGAGAACAGAATTGTGTGTGAAACTTTGTTCCGATTTTCGAAGGCTCTAACTGTTGGTTCGGACGCAGATATTAAAAGAACTCGCCTACGTAATCAGTTAATTATCATTCTGAGCTTTGTGAAAAAAATCCTTAAAAATCTTCTAACCTTAAAGACTTTAACTTAAGAAAAAAATTCAACACAGAAGACCTGTACCCTATGTACTTTTTCATTCTTGTGTTTTAAGAATTTTGTTTAAATACGCCATTTATCTTTCGCCGTTGGTGACAGCAACTTCACAAGCGTAAACTCGTTAATGTTTATTAACGACCACCAAAGTCTCACGAAAGACTTATTTCTATAGCTAAACTTTTCATTAGCAACACCATCGCTCAAAACCTCGATTTATCAGAACGGGTGAAAAATTTTATAGACGTTTAAAGACCTGAAATTAATGCTTCTTCAAACCATTGTTTAAGCACCTATATTGCCACTCGTTACGTTTTTATACTCAAGGCAATACAATTAATATTTATAGACGCGTATATTCATTAAGACATTTAGGCGCCCGTTAAAAATGACGTGTAAATGTTGCGTAAATACAATAAAGCGCTAGCGGGGAGCACCAAATATATTTTACGAAGGAGGTTGATATGACCAAATTTACGGGACAAAAACATACATACAACTCGTATATTACTAATTACACTACTATATGTTACTACGTACTGCTGCTACATACGAAGGCTGTTTTAGTCTCTAGTGAGGCAGTTGATGTAGAAGTTAAAGTTGATGAGACGAAGTATGTAGTCACGTCTGGTAAACAGAATGCAGGACAGTGTCATAATATAAGGTTAGGTGCACTTTTTTACTGGCAAATTTTACGTATGTGAATGGCACGAACAAATTCAACTGCACGAAAAAAAAACATTACCAAGAGATAAAATTTAAGGACCCCCTGCTAGTAATGGGTCCAGAGTCTGATTTATTTCCGTTTCCTGTTTAAAAGTTTACAGAAAGAACACGTATAACAACAATTTTGCATGTTTTTATGTATGAGTATAAATCTTGGTGTCTCAAATTAAGCATTAAAACGCTGAATTAAATCCCATCTCCCATTTGCTGGCATTATTAGGAGTTCACCATTTTCTCCACGTTAGCAGGATAAGGGTTAAATCATTAACCCTTAGGCTACTAATGTCATATATATATATGGAGCACCTATTCTTGATGTTTCTAGA
>Ga0268261_10001146_pt1 | contig 17875 bp, 15 predicted proteins | sample TergutNc150P1_FD_190353 | JGI IMG/M metagenome (GOLD analysis project Ga0268261, IMG submission 190353) | Nasutitermes corniger P1 segment gut microbial community from laboratory colony in Florida, USA - Nc150 P1 (SPAdes) (version 2) | ecosystem: Host-associated > Arthropoda: Insects >...
GTTGTCAGGTAGAGGTCTCTGCGACGAGCTGATCACTCGTCCAGAGGAGTCCTACCGACTGTGCTATGTCGTTGTGTGTGATCTAGAAACATCAAGAATGGGTGCTCCATATATATATGAAATTAGCAGCCTAAAGGTTAATAATTTAAACCTTATCCTGCTAACGTGGAGAAAATGGTGAGCTCCTAATAATGCCAGCAAATAGCAGATGGGATTTAATTCGGGGTTTAAAGGGTTAAACCACTAATGATAAAAGTGCACATGTTGGTTTTTCTTACATATGTAAACGTGGGCTGATCATTTAATTCTGGGACTGAATTTTTTCCTGGGAATCTATAATACGTAGCGAAGTGGCAACATAGTGGGAGACGTAGCAACTCTGTGCAAGTGTATGTGCAAAACCGGAGGTCGGAATCTCCCCGCATTCGCTCTGTGGAAGCCTTTCAGTGAATGTCTACCTGCAGTGTGCGTCGCATCTCACGATGGAGGAGAAAGTGCAGCAGCGTGTGTGCTCTGATTTCTGTTTCCGTCTGTGGAAAACTGGTGCTGAAACGTACGAAATTCTGCAAGCAGCTTTCGGACAGTCCTGTCTAAGTCAATCGAAGATATTTGAATGGTATTCCCATTTCAAAAGTGGACGCCAATCCTTTGAAGATGACCCCTGCCCAGGCAGGCCATCCACCTCCCACACCAAAGAGACCATGGCACGTGTGCGAGAAATCATTCGTGCTGACCAACGTCTGACTATCATAGAGGTTGCATAGGAGGTTAGAATAGCATTCGGTATGTGCCAGAAAATTCTAACTGAAGATTTGCAAATAAAACATGTGACATCAAAATTTGTGCCCCGTCTCCTGACGGCGGAGCAGAAGGACTATCACGTGTCAATCTGCACTGACCTCCGTGATCGAGCCCAAAGCGATCCCAAAATCATGTCCTTGGTAATCACTGATGACTGCTGGGTTTATGGGCATAACCCAGAAACAACGCAAATGTCCTCCCAGTGGAACATGGCATCATCTTCTCGACTGAAGAAAGTGCGGCAGCTGAAGTCCAATATCAAGACCATGTTGATTGTGTTCTTCGACATTCATGGGCTGGTCCCTAGATGACAGACAGTAAATAAGGAATTCTACAAAACAGTCCTGCAATGCCTCCGCGACGCTGTGTACAGACATTGCCCTGAGAAGGTGCTCCGGCAATTAGATCCTGCACCATGACAATGCCCCTGCCCACAGGGCTGTCACCACAAATGAATTTCTGGCAAAACACAACATTCCATCGCTCCCACACTCTCCCTACTCACCTCACTTTGCTTTGTGTGACTCCTTCTTGTTCCTGCAACTGAAGAAAACAATGAAAGGTCGCCGATTCAAATACGTTGAAGAAATTCAAGCCAATGCGATGAGACAACTGAGGGCTATTACAAAAAGTGACTATAAGAGGTGCGTCAGTGGCAGGAATGCTGGAATAAGTGCATACAAGCACAAGGACACTACTTTGAAGGAGACAAGACCAAATAGCCGTTAGGTCTACTCATTCACTCACAAAAAAAATCAGTCCTGGAATTAAATGATCAGCCCACATATATCACAATGCATGGTTCAAAAAACATAAAGGGAAGACATAATAGCTGATTCTGAAGGTCTATATGATGAATGTCTGTGACACTGCGTGTTACAAGTCTGGAAGACCAGTATCATGAGGTGTGGAACGTACAGTTTCTCAATACAATTCAATCCTCTGTGATGAAAGAAGGAATATCAATGTACAACTTACATATAGAAGATAAAAAATTCCTGTAATGTACAGTACAATAAAGCACACTACATTAGGTTGGCTGTCGGAGCAGCCCTTACACCTTGACTGGGTCTAATGTTTTATACAAGAAATATATCGTACAGCAAACACTTATTTAACATTGGGATTATTCTCACGATAATCACAATGTACAGTGAAACCAAGCAAAAGTGAGCGTGTTTCCACGAGAGTTAGGTAAAATACCTGATACTCTGCATGTCAAACACCTTGCAAGCAAAACAACATCTACCTAAGTCTGGCCAACTTTCATTAATTCTCTGGTCACTGAAACAATGTTTGGGGCAAAGTTGAATAATGGCTGCCTATACTTGAATACTATGTACTCACCTAACTTCAAAGTGGGGTTTCTTTCCTCCACTGAAACCCATTAGCCCGAGACTGCTGCAGGCGACTAGTCTGAGTCTGAGCCTGGCTGCCATGTTTCCTTCCTGCAGCTGCGTCCAGTCCATTTTTCACACCCGCTACAATTCTTAATGCAGGATTTGTCACAATTCCATTGCGACGTGGTTTCAACAAACCTCCACTACAGAAATATATAAGATATCTCAAAATTCAATATAACTATTGCAACCAGAGGGTCACAGAAATAGCTATTCACATAAAAACAATGTACATGACAAATTACCAGATCATTGAATATATTTCCCACATCAACTGACAGGATCACAGTGAAATAACACAAACTAGAATATCTCAGTCATAAATAGGAAAATTTTAAGACAAATTAACCTTAATCAAAGTACAAGAAAAATATGAGAATCTATCACAAATGTATTCAAAATAAAGTAACTATTAAGTACTTCTAAATTATACCAACAGACAACAAAGACCACAAACAATGCATGCTGCCATGCATTCAGAATTAGAGAAACTTCTTATTTTGTACTGTTCAGCTAACACTTATAGTTACAAAACAACAAGAAAAATTCTGAATGGAAGACATGAGATAAAGAACCACATGAAATAGTTTCAGGTAAAACAAATACAGTGAAAACTACTTAAGATGGCGTGCTTAATTAGTTCTCTTGCCCAAAAGACTAGAATAATTTAGTACCAACATTTTCTCATGTGATTAACAAGTGCAATGTCATTTTAATTTCCTGCTTAACAGCACTTCTCACATAGCAGGCATGAAACTTTACAAGAGGATAAATTTTATTCACCCATTTAGTATGATTTTTGGCAATAAAATCTTAAATAATTTCTGCAAATTCCCATTTGTTCAGTTGGCGGCGACTGCAGCTGCGGCTGTGGCTGCAGTGGCGGTAGGAGCAGCAGCAGCAATAGTAGTACTCAAAGAATAAGTGAACAGCTCAGATGCAAAAAGCGAAAACAGCAAAAGTGTTAAATCTTACATTGTGTTCAAGAATGTGACAAAATCACTAAAGAAGTTAAGACTTGAAATGCGGTTTGATAGTGAAAATGAATAATTTAATGCAGTATTTGTACAGTATACCCTGTAAAGAAAATATCAATTTCAGTACTGAACTGCAAAACAATACTGTTGTCAGGCTTACACTTTTAAGATGTTCTCCCACTTACATATGACAAATTCCTTGAATTTTTCCAGAAACTTCAAAAGAGGGCTTTACTTGTACCTTGTATTCTTGTGGGCCAGATCTGAAGATGGTCTAATATGCACAACCTAAAACATGTCACCTGTCTAGTTCTGTACATAGGTAATACAGGAACAAACAGTTGTGCTACAGTGAAATTTTCTTGTTTTGATACTAACTCAAAGCAGGAATAGCTAGGTCAGTATTATGATTAGGCTGTGAGGTGAACGATTTGTGGTTTGAATCTCAGCAGGGCAAAAAGATTTTTCTCTTCTCCAGAACATCCTCACTGTTCTAGGGCCAAGCCGGGTACTTGGGGCACTTTCCCCTGCAATAAAAGCAGCTAGGGTGTGAGGATGACAACTCATCTCCATCTAGTGCTGAGGTTAAGAATGGGTGCAGCTATACCTTCCTTCTCCATACATGTCTGTATGGTGTGTCCCTATGTTAAACATACCTGCCACCAGAAGTTGTGTTTGTGAAGTCACCTGGAGTTTGAGATGACAGAATGGATGTTGGACTTCGCCCCACAGCACTCCCAGAGTTACCTAATATTATGCGCATATGTGTATCTCTGGCAAAGTGGGGATCTGCTGCCATTGCTGGGTTCCTAAGAGGATAGAATAAGCACACATGAGACAGTAAAACAAGCATTTATCCATATGAGCACAATAACTTCCTTCTTTTAAACATGAGAACAGGTGAGGTCAGGTATGAAACATTTCAGATGAGTGAACTGGCACTGGCTGATAAAGTTTATCACACAGTGCACTAATGTAATTACAACTGACAAGAAAGAAAAAAAAATGGTATAATGGCTGGGTAAGAAGGAGATGTATTCTGGATCATTGCCATACTGCTGCCACTTTTCCTTTCACAGTAGAAGAGTTGTAGTTGGAGGAGGAAATGAAAGAGGGGGAGAAGTAGAAGATAGAAATGGGAGAAAAGGGATGGGGAGGTGGAGGAAAAGGAATAAGAATTACGAATAATGAGGAGACACTGAAAAAAAAAGGAATAAGAATAAGAAAAATAATAAGAAGAGCAGAAAAGAGTGGGATTCTGGAAGATGAGATATGGGGAGAGGGAATCATGAGAAAGAGGAAGTGGTGTTTGTAGGGGTGGTAACTACTGTAACAGTAGTTCTCTTCACACATTAGACAATTTACTTGTAATCCCTGCAAAAATCTTTCCAGTGTTTCTATGATCTTCTTACTAAATGTCATCTTTTAGCTTGCAATTCCATATAACATTTGGTCACCTGCCTATTTGAACAACTTTTGTCCCTATGTCTACATGCAGTTCACTTTCATATTATTGATCTAAGTTTTGTTCATAGTAAAACAATAAAACATTTAGTCTATATACAACACTTTACTATGGCGATCTAATAGAAGCTACATGTTTCGGTTGTGTAAAACAACCATCATCAGTCTTCCTACTTCAGAAGTATATAAAGCTATATAATTTCTCCTTTATGTAAACTTTATGTACTTCTGAAGTACAAAGCCTATTTAAGGTTGTTGTACACAATCAAAACATGTATTTTTTCTAGATCAGCATAACAAAGTTCTGTGTAAAGATTAAATGTTTCAATGATATATCTGTATTGACAAAACAGGGATGACACACATTAAAAAAAGTTCATAGTATTCTTTATAGTGTCTAACTACACACCAGTCTTACAAAACTGTAATATTTGTGGTTTCCCTTATCTGTCCACCATTTCTGTGTCACAAGAGCATATTATACTAAAACCTCTTTAAGCTAAAGTGGTAGGACATGAGGTTCAGGTTCAATCCCACAACAGTCAATATGGGATCTGTGGTGGAAAAAGAGATGATGGGACAAGCTTTTATCTGAGTCCTTTGGTTTTGCCCCATCAGTATAATTCCACCCATGTTCCATGCTCATTCATTCACCGATCACTGATGCTATATTATCTTAGGAGCTGAGTGTCATTAAATAACACTTCAAGTACATGACAATACACAACATTCTCCACCTGGTCAGGAATGTTACCACTAACACAATGCACATATATACCAACAATGCCCTGTGTAGGTGTTGGCAGTTGCAACCTTCTTACTATAACCCGTGTCAATGACCATGCCCACAACTCCTGTACAATACTTTTGAACTTTCCACATAATCTCCACAACGATGTACATGTGGAATTCACTTGGAAAATCCTTTTTATTTTTAGAACATATGTTTCATGGAATAGATAAGTCTCATATGCAGAGACTACATATAAGTTCTGGTAATCACTGGTAATACAAAATTTAAATGTGCTCCAGTTGAAGAACTTTTACAATTACATGCAGCAAACTGGTAACAAAATACAGAATATTCCTGTGCTTGCACACCATTCTGCTTTGCAAGCACAGCCATCACTGTCAAAATAGTTCTTCAGTAACTCATCTCTCCTATGAACAGAAGAACATAGGCTGAGGGAGTTTCAGAACAGGATGCTGAGGAAGTTATGGTATATGGGCCTAAGAGAGAGTAAGTAGTAGGTGACTGGATAAAACTGCATAAGGACCTCCAGACTTTTTACTCCCTACCAAACTAACATCAGAAAGGAAGAGACAGGTAGGGAATGTAGCACATATGTAGAGAAGAGAAAAACATACAGGGTGTTGGAAAGGAAAGCTGAGTAAGGAGGCCACTGGGAAGACACAGGCATAAATGAGGGGACAATATTAAAATAAACCGTACAGTTTAGGGTGGGATATTGTAGACTGAATTCATCTGGCTCAGCAGAGGAACAAGTGGTAGGCTCTTGTAAACATGGTAATGAACTTGTCAGTTCCACACACTGAGGGAAATCTCTTAACACATTCGCTGCCAGCTATTTAAATACCCAGGGTCGCTAAAATGCCGGCCATTTAAAGGGTCCACAACCCCTTCTTTCATGATTTCAGTTAAAAAAATAATTACACGAAAACTATATGAGATAAAGACTTGAAATTTAGAACATACCTTCAGCAGTGTTTTAGCGTGTGATATCGTGTGTAGCAGCCTTCTGGATGCAGAGGAACACCACACTGAGCACAGAGAAATGTAGTTTCTTTCTTGATATTTTTTCGCACATACACTCGACATTTTCGTGTTGGTATTTTATCAATTTTGTGGGTGGAATATGGACCAGTTTGTGATTCCTTAGTTTTCCATCAAGCCTGCCAGGGGAATCATTTCTTGGGGCACGTTTTGTTGGAGTAGGTGTAGGTGTTCTACTCGAGCCTTGCGACTCGTCAGATGATGATGACGGTAATGACATAGCATCTGATGTGTGTATCAGATTTTCTGCGAAATCTGACATGAAATCTAGGAATGATTTGCGGGAATTAGGATTATTCTTTGAAAAGGTAACATAACTGTTGAAAAGACAACACTCGAGAAGATAGAAAAATACTTTCTTAGGCCACTTGACAGTTTTACGAATGAATGGGTAGCAGGCCAGATACTGGTCCGCTGTATCAACACCATGCATATGAGTGTTGTAATCTATGATGCATTTAGGTTTCTTCTTTGCCACCCCCGTTCGTCTGCTTGTTGTTTCAATTACTTCAGCTGTATGGAGTGTTGAAATCATATTTACGAGCCTCTTATCTTGGTATGAGATGAGTAGCATTTCCTGGTTCCTATGAAAAGTGACCTTGTCTTTCTTCCACTTTTTTGCCTCTTCTATCATGTCTTTCAGTAATCCACGATTCACTCTGATTGTTCCACAGACTCTAATTAATTTCTGTAATAATTCATTTGTTTGATGGACACTATTGTAATAATTGTCTTGGTATAAGTGGTAACCCTTCCCTTCATAAGGCTCGAGTAGAAAACCCACCGTTTCAGTCAAAGGTCCACATTTACCATCATAAATCTGCAAGTTACGAATATATCCAGTTGAACTTTCACAAACCATCCATACCAGCATGCCGCACTTTGTAATTTTGCCTGGGTTATACACACGAAATCGCAAATGACCCCGCCAACCACGCATACCTTCATCAGGAGAAATTTCCCTATCTGGTATATAATTAGTTCTGAAATTATTTACAACAATGTCTAAAATTGTACGGATTTTGTACAAACAATCTTCGTTTGTTCCTGCTGCATTATTGCCATTGAAGTGAAGGTACCTTTGGATAAGTTGAGATCTGTTCCTAGACATTGTTTGTGGAAATACTGGAGTCTGAAAAATTTCTCTCGTTGACCAGTACAATTCTAATTTTGGTTTTCGGACTATACCAGTTACAAAAATCAAACAAAGGAATTTTTTCATTTTGATTATTGTTACTGGTTTCCATTCTTCACTACGTGCATGTTTTGTAATGGGGTGAGGCATTTTCGCAATCTGTTGTTGTGCATATAAATCTGTCTGGTCAACTACTCTTTCAATGAGTCCAGGAGGAATATAATGGTAAAAATAACTCATCACATCTGCTTAACTTTCAACTGCAAATTGCACGCCCAGACTGCCTGTGAAGTGTGGTATTCTTGGTTGACGATCATTTTTAGAAAACCCCGTAGATGGAATTGAAATGTTACTCTCATTATCACTCTCATTTGCACTTTCAGATTCACTCTCTTCACTACTTAAAAGTTCAGAAATATTATCTGTATCTGAATCACTGTCATTTACAATTTCATTCACATCAGCTAATTCTTCTTCAGTTCTAAATCCAATTGTTTTTCTTTTCCTAGATGCCATGTTGCACTGAGAAGTATAAAATATCACACATACACGACTTCACGTATGAAAGATTCTTTATAGACTGCAACCAGAGACCGCCCAATCTCCCTCTGAGCGTAAGGATAAACATGGGTTCATTATATCGCAATGTAAGCATAATAAACTACATAAGGGATAAAGATAACGTCAGCTAGATATACTGAAGCTGCTGTACGTATTTCCGGCCTATAATGACAGGTCAGCTAAAGAGCGCGATTGAAAAAATTAGATCCACTAAGGTCGACGCTGGCAATCTTAAGCATGAATTATTAAATCGCCTAAGGTCGACTACGGCAGTGAATGTGTTAACTAGATGAGCAACTATTAAGTTGTCAAGGAGTCTGCTCTATAGAGTCAGTCAGTCAGTCAGCATTTCATGTATTTCAGATGACCTTATATCCACAAGTATAGTTCTTTATATCACTCACGCAACATGGTTCTTAAAGCCTGCACATGACAAGTAAATGTAACTTGTTTATTCCCCTCCACCAGTCAAGCTACTCTTCAATCTCTCCTCCACAGGATATTGTTACCCTTTTAAAGAAATAATAATAATATTCATGACTTTGTTGGAACTTCTCCCAAGTATCTTCAAGTGCTGTTAAAATTATATGAGTTATAAATATATTTATGCTACATTTTAGATAATACATACAATTCATAGGCCTGAGTGTACTGTAAAAATATGTAAATGTTTTGTTCCAGCTTAATTCATAAAAAAACTGCCAAATTTTATTTTGTTTAGTCTAAAGGAAAATTGTAAAAGGCACACCTATTTAAGAGTATGCATGAAGAAATACAATCCTCTAATTTAAATTCTGGTTATTACACTATAACAGGCACTTCATTCCAGCACCAAAGGGTTTAAAAACCCAAATGCCTTCATTTTGAAGTCAGACAAGTTATTTACTTTCTTTTTAAATTTTTAAGTGTATATTAGTAGCTTTTAGGCATAGTGTTTAAAATTATGGGGTGGGGGGGAGGGGAATCCCTCCCTACCTCCAAGTCACACATGTTCTGACTAAAAGAATCCGTGCCTGCAGAAGTCTTTTCCTCTGTTTGACTTGCTTTATTGTTTCCAGTTCTCTACCAACAATTTCCATTACTGGTATTCACCTACCAGGAACACTGACATTAGTCTCTATTTCATACACATGGCTAGACCTGCCCTTCCCCTTAACCCATAAATAGAGTGAAATGGTGCGCATTTTACTCTATTTCTTTCCTTACAAGTGCTCACTATGCCCCTCCCAATGATCTTTCACAGCTTTGACTCACACAAAACAGACTACTCAGATTTTGCTACTCTTCACATACGTGGGAAAAGTTCCAGAATTGTAGTGACTACCTACGAAGTCAGAGAACTGTTCACTGCACATTTACAATTTAAATTATTTAAATTATTAGTACTCTGGGCCTTAGTTACTTCTCTGAATTATAAATTAACTGAATTCTGAATACTCTACACTACAAAGCATAAGCATTAGTACCTTTACAGACACTGACAGTTACTCTAAGTATGGTAAATTGGCCATGATTTAATAATTTTTGTGATTTACAGCATGTACTACTGGGTACTACTGTATTTACCCACATGCAAGATGAAACTAATCTAAGATGGTCTCTCAGATAAAACAGGTCTGCCCAGGTAAAATGTATTTATCCAAATCTATGATGATGCCCCAAAAATAAGAAGTCTGCAAAAAATATTTTACTAATAGTTTCATACCCTTAATACACAAAGCATGTCACATTCTATCTGTCTTTACCAACCAGTGTCACTGTCACCATCTTCACAGAAAGTGCTGTCATCTTCATCACACTTACTCCTAACACTCCCATCCCCTTTGGGCCATTGCACAACATATCATCAGTCTCATCCACTGATTTGGACATACAGTACTTGTTAAAACTCGTCACAATCACTAGTAGTGAGAGGCACTGCCATGCCATTATGATCCACACTGACTAAAAAATACATTTGCATTTCTTGGTTCATAAACTTACTTGCACCCATGAAAAAAAAAAAAAATAAATAAATAAATAAAAATTTTCTCCACAGATGGTGTTACGAACTTTAAAGACTTGTGTTCTGGATTTTTGTATTGTGTCCGTTGTCTGATCAATCTGAGTTAATGGCTCTACTTACGGTTTTCAGTTTGTGGAATGGTCGAGGTTTTTATTTTTGAGCCTGGTAGTTAACTTTAAATTTTTCAATAGCTATTTTTTTGTTACTACCCTTGGACTAAATCTGCTCTCAGGTGCATGTTTTAACAAGTTACTGTCTGCAGGGTGCCCAGTGACTCAGAATAGCTCAATCTAAGGGGTACACCAAGTTGGTTGCTTCTATGCTTGCAGATGGAAACAGAGCCTGCTTCTAGAAAGTCATGCTTTTTTAAGGAATTAGATGATGGGCGAAGTCCAACAAAAGAGGAGCGTGTCAGCGAAATTTAGTCATACTCTTTTCTCTTTTTGTTTACAGGACTTGATTTTGCTCTGCGCGGTCTAGCTCAGAGCTTCATACACAAATTTAAGATTATCACACATATTTAAGCATTAAAAAAAGTCCTGCATTCGAGTAAATGCTGTATATTAGAATATATTCTTTAAATTGCTGCATTCATAACCTTAATTTTCCTCATGGTAACAATGTCTTCTTAATGTGTTAACTACAGAGCACCCTGCACAGCACACAAAATTACTATTATCTCTGTATCAGTTTTCCAGTGGTCCACCAGTTACTGGTTTTCAGTTACTTTTCACCATGTAAAGCCGCATTCCCAGGACTGGTGTCTTTGACAAATGTGCCAATAACTGAGCCCTGTAGAATGGGCCAAGTGCCTAACTGTCTTACTTCAAAAGCAAACTATCTGTCAAACACAGCTTTCTTTATTTAGATACTACTACCTCTTTTGGTTGTTTAGAACCATCATTAGGTTATCAATACAATATTTTAAAATAACGTAAAATGCAAAACAAGTGTATTCACCATACAGTTTCACTCTGTGGGATCCCACAAGTTTACAGTAATTATTACTATATAAAATTGTATGAAAATGTAGAAGCTGGTTGTAAACTAGCTGGAAGTTGTAAAATTATAAGTCTTCTTAAGATGTATAATGGTAATGCTAAAATATTAAGTTATATGACAAAATTGTTAAAATACATCTTATATGTACAAAAATTAGTCAAGGCATCGGCTATGTGATATAATGTACAACTGATGGTACTGTGTGTATAACATGCTGCAACAGTAAAGATGGCAGACATTTGGATGTTTTTGCCTATGTCACATATCTGCCTTTGTCTTGAAATGTGCTATTTTATTATGGTATGTTTCAAATGTAAAGATCTCTTTAGTATGCAGTATATGGTGGTAGTAATGGCATGTTAATTGTTCATGTAGGACCTGACAGCCAATGACTGTCAGATGCTATGACTTTAATTTTTATATTTATAAGTTTCATTGTAACAGTTTTATCTTACAACTTCATATTTTAACCTCACCATTGTACATCTTTAGAAGAATTATAAATTTGCAACTGCCAGCTAGTTAACAACCAGTTTTTACAGTTGTATACAATTTTACATTGTAATAATTACTGTAAACTTGCAGGATCCCACACAGTGAAACTGTATGCTGAATGCACTTGTACTAAATTTTACCTTACTTTAAAATACTATATTGATGGCCCAGTGAGGGTTGTAAATGACTGAAACATGCAGCTGTATCTACTTAAAGCAAGGTAGTGGAGTTCAATGGATAGTAAATGCTTTATTTTTATGTTCCACAAGCACAACAGAATGTACACCATTAAAATAGAATAACTGTCGTACAGTTTCCACAAGTGTTTTACGTGGCAAAAGTTTGTACCAGTAACAATGCCTCAACTTCCTAGGTAGTGTAACATTGGTAAGTCCTTTGCCTTGTGTCACATTTACTGAGAGTTAGCGCAAACCAGTGAAGTGACCAATTTTGTATAAGTGCACCATTTCTGCAACATGTCACGCATGCACATGTGGCAAATATTTGTCAAATATACGAGGGTGGTCTGAAAAGTTCTCCGCCTAACAATGGAAAAAACCGAATTTATAATTTCAAAATTATTTTTATTTTTCAACATAATCTCCCTTAAGACTAATGCATTTATTCCAGCAATGCTCCAGTGCCATTAACCTGTCCCTGTAGTGGTTCTTTGTAAGATATGCAAAATACCCCTCTACAGCGGCAATCGCCTCTTGATTCGAAGAATAATGCTGACCAGCGAGGGAGAGTTTGAGTTTTGGGAAGAGACAGAAGTCAGAGGGAGCCAAATCTGGGGAATAGGGTGGATGTTCTAACAATTCATAGTGCAGATCCCTTAATTTTCCCATTGCCAAAAACTTTTGTGGGCGGGTGCATTGTCCTGATGAAAGATGATTTTTTTCTTTTGCAAACCAGGTCTTTTCTTACAAATTTTTTCATCTGGTCTGGTTAAAAGATTGGAATAATATTCCTCGGTTATTGTTTTACCGTTTTCAAGATAATCAAGAAACAAAATGCCTTCAGCATCCCAAAACACCCATGCCATGTCCTTTCCTGCTGATGGAACCGACCTTGTCTTCTTTGGTGCTGAACAACCAGCTTCTGTCCACTGTTTTGACTGCTGTTTGGATTCTGGTGTGTAATGGTGAATCTAAGTCTCATCCATAGTAATAAATTGATGCATAAAATCAGTTTTATTTTTGTTAAAACGCTCCAAGCAATGTTAAGAGATTTTCATGCAAGTGCGTTTTTGATCTGCAGTGAGCAAGCGCGGCACCCATCTTGTGCAATGCTTTTTCATATCCAATTCTTCATGCAAAATATATCTTACATGTTCTTTTAAAATGACTATAGTCTCAGCAATTTCACGCACTTTCATCCGCCGGTCATCCAATACTGTATCATGCACTTGTTCAATGATATGGAATAAAAACCAACTGATGTCACTATTTTATTCGTATATTGCTGGATCTCTACATGTTTCGGGCCCACAGGCCCATCTTCAGGAGAGTTCGTACAGCTGTTCACACAACCATTGGTTCAGTTTCTGTGCCGCTCTGTTCGCATGCTCTGTGTGTTGTGGCCTGTCTTGGTGACTATTCTCTACTGCCACAACACACAGAGCACATGAACAGAGCGGCACAGAAACTGAACCAATGGTTGTGTGAAGAGCTGTACAAACTCTCCTGAAGATGGGCCTGTGGGCCCGAAACGTGTAGAGATCCAGCAATATATGAATAAAATAGTGACATCAGTTGGTTTTCATTCCATATGTTGAAAAGATGCACGGTACAAAAAGCTTAAAATTTGTTCAATGATTTCTGGTGTTGTTGCACTTTTTGGACGTCCTTCACATGGATCATCTTCAAGGCTGGTACAGCCATGTTTAAACTTGGCGGCCCATTTCTTAATTGTTGAAAACAAAGGAAACGAGTCCCCATAAACTTTTATAAACTTCGAATGAATTTCCTTTGGCGTTAAACCTTCTTTTACAAAGAATTTTATAACCACACAATACTCAATTTTATCCATTTTATGGGATACAGACAACACTCCTGCTTCAAACAGCTGTATAAAACAAACTACTTGAAAGAGAGATTTGCAATTTCACATGGATGCTTATGACAGATGTACCAACTTAGGAAAAAAATCTTGCTGATAGTGTTGCCATCTATGGTCGAGGCCGAGAACTTTTCAGACCCCCCATGTACAAGTAGTGAGGCTTCAAATTTAGTGCTAACACAAAGACACTTACATTAGCAGATTTGACTTATGATTTGTAGTGGGCATGAGGGCCAATGGACTGCTAGGAACAGCCACATCACTCAGTGGACTGTGAGGAGGTGATGCATAAATTGGACTCTGAGGCTCACTCTGAAGAGGACTAAGCAGCTTGCTCAGTGGACGTGTCTTTGTGCCTCGTGTACACTGCTGCAGCTGCTGAGTGAAGGATAAGGCAGGACCACCTACAATCTACACAGACACACAAAAAAAAAGTTACACTCTGTTTTATATTCAAGATTTTCCCCAAGAAACAAATATACTTTACCACAAGGTATGGGCAAAATATGGCCTAAGAAAGTCAGTAAAACTCTGTGAAGAATGTCAATCCATTAGGTAGTTATGTTCAAACATTATCAATAAGTCCTCATTTAGCATTATTTTCCCCAAAACATCATAATGCTTAATAAAATCTTCTCAGGCTGAGAGCCTATCAGATAGTTCCATCATACCAATGTTTCAGACTGACTCCATCTTCATCCTCAGGGTACTTATCTCAGTACGCTGAGGATGAAGACAGAGTCAGTCTCTGAAAAATTGGCATGGTTAAACCATCTGATGTGGTTGTCAGCCTGAGAGGAGTTTACTGAATTCTGTCGCCTTGAAAACTTCAAGACGTACATACCATAATGCTGTAAAATTAAAAATAAAATAACTATGGTACAAATATGTTGATCAAAATAAAAGTTGCAATGCCATGTGGACAAGCACATGCCAGCCATAACACACTGTAAACATCGATATTAAGTATCAACCATCCTATGCTGTGAAATGTACATATCATGCCCATCACATCATCAAATCACCATCTAATGTAGGCACCATGTTGGGTACAACCACAGTTTTCACTGAGGAGAGTTGATTACTATAATCATATTTAAATAATGATAGTTCTTTTGATACATATTAAAAAGTACCTTAAATACCCTTTTCTGATGTATGGCTAATCACACTGCTAAGAGATATGTTGATAGGATAACACATTTAAAAATCACATGGGAAAACAATGGGACCAAATTCTTAAATGTTAGGTGGGAAATTTCTTAAATGATTTCCACTATAGTTTACATTTAAAAAAAAGAACAGAGACTAACTGGTACTCCAACTACAATTTGGGATTTTACAAACTGCTGAAGTAATTCTTCACTCTTATTAGGCCATACAAATTGTGTCTGCTGTGCCTATGCATTTATAGTTTTTACCAATAACAGCAGGTAATAATGGATTTGGGGACATTAAATCATATATATATATACAGGGTGAACACATGAAATGAAACTATGTTTTGAAATTGTGCTATTTCATTTTCCAAGCCTTGTCATCAGTGGCACTAACATAACTGTGGAGAAAAGCATCTCAAGTGCACAAAGTGATGTGTGTGCTCTGGTATCACACATCTAAATCTGTGATTACAATGCAAGGGAAATTTTGTACAGTTTTCTTGGAAACCACCAATAAAATATCCACCTAGAAAAGGATGAAGTTATTCAATGAGGCTGGTTCCATGTATAAAAGAAAAAGCCCCAGTAAATGACCGGTCACTGAAGCTAAAATAAATGAAATTCAGACACAATTTGTTGTTTATGTTACTCATGCTGTGCATATTCTTAAAATTAATACATCAAACAACAAATGCATTTAATGAAATACAATTTATGATAAGTATTAAATTCCTACATGTTTCAGCACTGGGATGCTATCCTGAGGGAGTTTTCTTTTAGAACAAAGGCATACAAGCACAACATGCTAATCTAAGTAAAGAATCACCCTTACTGGCATGAGGGCAACGCAATACCTAGATAGGCATGTTGGGCTTGGTTTCCCGTGTTTTAAAAAAACTCCCTGAAGATGGCACCTCAATGCCAAAACATGTAAGAGTTTAACACTTATCACGAATTGTATGTGCATTTGTTGGTTGATGTAATCGCAATTTGTTTGGTAATGGTAACAGTACAGGTAAAGGTAAAGCTATCCCATTGCTGGCCTGGACCGGCCCTTAAGGCTCCAGAGAGACTGAGGCTCCCAGATTTTCTACACAATTAATCACCACATGAAGGTGGCAAGGTTGTCAGCCCAACACACCAGCCACCTATATGCCCTAGGAGATACCCCTGGTAATCATTTCTGTTAGAGGCTGAGTTAACTCCAGGGCCATTGTACAGCCAGGAGGATTAAGTCAATGAAAAATCCCAATGACCCTATAGGGGATTGAACCCGTGACCTTCCGGCTTGTACTGCAGTGGCTCAACTAAATGTGTCACTGTGTACCCCACAATTTGTTTGCAGTCCAAGAAAATCAACAGGATGAGCAAACTGACAAGTATGCATGTCACACTAGACAATGCACAAAATTCTGCAAACTTACTTGGTACTGAAAAGTTGCAAATACTAGTTGCTGTGAAACATGTAAAAAGTCCAAGACAAAGAAATTGATTACACATTTTGCTCTAACATCATTTCAAAACTTTAAGAATAAAAATTTTTACACAAGACTGTATTTAGTGATAAAGTCTCTGCCCATCTGTCTCTGCATATTAAGAAACATAATTTTACAGTTTGGGGGTCAACAATCAGTATGCAGTGGATGAAAATACAAGGGATAGTACCAAGTTAAATGACTTTTGTGCTTTATCCAAACATAAAGGGTTCAAGACTTTCTTTTTTGCCAAATCCACCGTGGCTGATAAGTTGTATTTCAATTTGTTGTGGAAATGGACAGTCTTACTGATATGTTAACCAAGGTAGACAGAAGACCTACATATTTTCACACTGCAGTTCAGAAGTTCTTGTATCAAAGGTATTTCACAGAAATCTGTTGGCACAGGCAGTCATATCACTTGGACACCTTGTTCCCCTGATATTACACCAATGATTACTTCCTCCGGGGGGGACACAAAAGAATGCAGTTCACACTTCACCAATGACTCTAATTTTCCAGAACTTTCCACGAGGGTATGAGCTGTTGCAGCTACCTGCCATGATTACAAATGTGTGGTCTAAACTTGAATAAAAATATGACGTGCTGGGCTACTTATGGCGCACACATTAAATATCTGTAAACTGTTTAGTGTAGGTCACAGAAAGTCAGTCCTGTAACCTACCAAAATCTGTGTGGTCTCATTTCTGTGTCTCTTATTTATTGAGCAATATTTCATTAAAATCATACAGAATAGATTCTTGGGGGGGGGATTCTTTGTCACAATTTGTTTTGTTACTTTACTGCCATACGAATTTTCATACTTGTAGAGATCATGTAAAATATATGACTGTATATACTGGTATGTACTGAAAAGGAGGTCAGCTGGGCATTGTGCATTGGTCAATAAATTCATCAAATTATAGGGGAGTTCACAATGTTCACAATGATTAGTTAAATTTATGGTATAACACAAGGGTTGCAGATTTTAGTTCAGAAGTACAAGACACCTAGTAACCTTCAGGTCCGTAAGTGAACACAGGAATGTGAAACTCCTTATCCCTGCAACCTTGCTTTATGAAAACCCATGACAATCCTTTAAAGACATAGACAGAAAATAAGTACTTTCCTGTCCGAATGTTACTTTACATCCAAAAGAGCACTGTTTGATGGTTCCAAGGCTTCACCCCCTTGTCATGATAAAAGAAGAAGTAAGATAAAGATGAGTATGGAGCACTGGTGGTAAGATATAGACAAAGGAAAACTGAAGTACTTAGAAACATGTCCCAGCGCCACTCTGTCCATCAAACATCTCACATGGACTGGCCTGGGAGGGAATGCAGGTCCCCATGGTGACAGGTTGGTGACTGAATGCCAGTACCAAGAAAGAGCCATAGACTTTTAATAATATGAAGTACATATATATATATATATTCAGTCTGTACCTCACAGAAAGCACTAACAATATGTGTTATCAAGACCTATCATCTAATAACCTTGAAGGGAAATAACTGTTATTCATTCATTCATTTAGTAGTCTGTCT
>Ga0268261_10001147_pt1 | contig 17867 bp, 23 predicted proteins | sample TergutNc150P1_FD_190353 | JGI IMG/M metagenome (GOLD analysis project Ga0268261, IMG submission 190353) | Nasutitermes corniger P1 segment gut microbial community from laboratory colony in Florida, USA - Nc150 P1 (SPAdes) (version 2) | ecosystem: Host-associated > Arthropoda: Insects >...
CGACCTATTCCACCCCCAAGTGGCAGCTTAACCTGCCCGTGACACCCCACCCTAGGTGCAGACGGAGTGTCGTTACTGAATGACTTCTCCCCTCAAGCTACGAACATATATCACATTTACGCATTGCTCCACATACGGAGTAGATTGTAAATTTGCACTACTTAAATTTAAAAAAAAAATCTATGCCAGAAACCACTCCTTGCGGGAGTGCAAGGCCACAAAAGAGCAGTACAAATGCATCAACTGCGCCAGCTTCAATAAATACATCCACAAATCACCAGTTAATGCAAAGCACTCCTCCCTGGACAATAACTGCAGCTGATATCAAAATATGTTGCGGAGATTCACCAAAACCATCGACTATTAACAATGCATGCAAGGCAAAGGAACAATGTAAAATGTTTCCAAATCAATTTACAACATTCAAGAGCAGCAACTAGTAATTTCGGGCACCTTATTAATCAACACAACGTTGACATAACCTACGTTCAAGAACCGCACACTACAGGGTCCGCCAGTGAATCGGGTGATTTGGCAACGATGTTTTTCTGTTTTTAGCGTAAGGGGGAAGGGGAATGATGCTGCCAGATGGCGTGGCCGTGAATAGCGTTCAGTTTGAAATGGAGTCATGTATTGGTGCACAGCGTGCTTTCGACATAAAATCATTTTATAGGAACAACGATAGCTATGTTGCCGCCCAACGTGAATTTCGCAAGAAATTCGGGATTCATCAAAACAGTGAAGTGCCGTCAGCTCATGCCATAAAGACGTAGGTAAAAAACTTTGAAGAGACCGACTCAGCTGTTAAGAAGAAAGGTGGTAGTGTTAAAACTGTTCGCACCCCACAGAACATTGACGCTGTGAGAGCATTATTCGAACAAAGTCCTCGCCGGTCAGCTGTGCGTCATTCCAGCAAACTGAGACTGACAGAAAGCAGTGGCAGGCGTATTTTACACTTGGATTTGCACTTCCATCCGTACAAAATTCAAGTCGTTCAGAAACTGGAGGAGGGTGATGCAGCTAAGAGATTGGTTTTCAGTCAACAAATGTTGGACTTGACAAAGAGGAACAAAGAAGTTCTCAATAATCTAATCATGAGTGACGATGCACATTTTCACCTGACCGGCTTAGTGAACAAGCAGAACTGCCGATACTGGTCTCATCGACACCCACGGGAACTCGTACAAAAACCACTGCACAGTTCTAAAGTAACGGTGTGGTGTGCTGTTGCAGCCTTCGCCATTATCGGTCCTTACTTCTTTGAGAACGAACATGGAAATGCTTGCACTGTGACCTCTGAGCGTTATGCACACATGTTACACGACTTCTTCATTCCTCGTCTCCAAGGTCTTTCAGTGAACAAAACCACTTACTTTTAACAAGATGGGGCTACAAGTCACACTGCAAAAATTGCAATGAACATTTTACGCCCACTTTTTCATGGAAATGTCATTTCCAGATATGGCGACATCGCATGGCCAGCAAGATCACCCGACTTATGGGTGTGTGATTTTTACCTGTGGGGGCTACCTTAAGAGTGTGATGTATTGTGTACCATCACCTAGCACAACACAAGAACTAAAGCTGTGGATACAGGAAGAGATTTCAAGAATCCCGGTCGACGTGTTACGTAGGGCCATGAGTAGTGTTCACGATCGGCTTGCTGAGTGTGAGCAGCGTAATGGAGGGCATCTTGAGGATGTAATATTTTGAGTGGAATGTGTTGTGGTTTTATTTTGCAAATGCTAAAGTATGTACTTCCTTACAAATGTAACTGTATCATGATATCCAATACTTTTAATTTTCTGTTAACACTTAAAAATCGCCCGATTCGCTGGCGGACCCTGTATTAACAATAAGTTGGCAGGACTTCCAATATCCCATAAAGTGTACACGTCAGGAGACGGAAGGAAGAGAACAGCTATAGTCATAAACAATGACCAATTGTACTGGGATATTCTCAAATGAGCTATCGCCAAGTTAAGAGCTTTTCTACGTTTTACTTGGTAAAGCTATACAAGCATAGACTTGTATTCAGCCACATTAACATCTACAACCGCAACAGCTACAACTGCAACACCTAAAACTGCAGGGGCCACATTAACATCATCAACACTTCTCGCAACGTGCATCCTGCAACAACCAGCAACATTACACCAGTATCAATCTGCAAACAATTAAAGAGTGTTCAAGTAGGTGGTTCTGTTAGAATCAAAATACAAAAATTGAGAAAAGATGTTTTTGAAGAGGGAGAGAACTATTTCTGCATGTGTAAGCAGAGAGCAGGCGGAAATAGCATCTTCTATTAGAAACAGCATGGTGTCGGAGACAGCAGCACAGCTACCCTTTTTAATTTTGGATGAGACGTTTTAATCTTTTTCAAAATTTAACGCGACTGGGCATAGTGTGCTTATTAAGTTTAAATCCCCGGGTGAAAAGCAAGAACCTACGGCATATCTTAAGAAATGCATTACAGGCACTAACAAATTACCTAGTTGACGAAGCGACAGGTAGAGATTTGGCAGGACTCAGAATCCGCAATACTGAAAATGCGCAAGATAAAGTGGTTGGCATTAGTTTACGACACCGTGGCCTGTTTAACCCTTTCGTGGGCGGTGGGAAGCATGCTTCCCACTTGAAGGAAGTTATTCCCGCCGACGCGGGAAGCACCCTTCCCACTTCTGACTTGTAATGCCGTCTAGCGGATACTACAGGCAGCTGTTTCAAATAGTTTCTCGTTATATCCGCTCTAGAGTCACGTGGAGCCATTGTGTTGCTGGCTGTTGACGTATCGAAGAGATTCCGGGCGCCATTTTCGCTACTTTTGTGATTTTCTTATTTTTTTTTTAATTTGAGGTAAGTACTTCTGATTTTTGTTATAATATTTTGATATTAATGTTCACTTTTTATTATAAAATGTGATTTATTTATATTGTAAACATGACAAGTAATGCTTTGTTTTTTTGGGCAGGAAGTATTCTTCCCACAGCCTTTCTCATAACAATTTAGAAAACATTCTTTTTTTCAAGTCTCGAGAATGCATATTTTATTTTCGCAGTATTTATGCGAGATTTATACAAACAATACGTTTCAGATATAATATACAGATCAAAATATTACTCTAGAATGTGAAGTGAATTATATCAAAGCTTATTTTGAATGTAAAAATATATCACGATATTATTTTACTTCCTTGCATTTTTTCTATTGATTTTATTTCAATTTTCATATTAGTAATTCGATGGATCTCAACAATCCTAAACATGTTGAAGGAATTTTAGATATTTTGTTTTCACTACCTGATGAAAGTGATTGGGAAACTGAAGGAGATGAAGGTGCTGTCGATGAACTGAACGCTTTAGATGACATTAGGACGCGCTTCAAATGATGCTTCTGTGGGGCAAGATGTTTTGCGTGGTGAAATTGATACTGACTCAATTGTGCTCTGGTAGCACTGATACAACATCGGACAGTTAAAGTGAAGAGGAGTGGGGCATTAATTGTTCTTACTTCAACATGTGAACAGCAACTTTGAAGCTAGAAGACAAGGAAACCTAAAACATGATTTTAGTGCCAATGATCGAGAGCTCGAATATTTTTCAAAGTTCTTTGACGGTGATATTCTTACTCTTCTTACGAATGAAACGAATTTGTATGCCAAACAGAATCGTGGCAGTAGAAGTCCATCAAATAATTGGGTAGATACAACTATTCAAGAAATGAAAGCTTTTATAGAATGCCTTATTGTAATGGGCATTCACCACCTTCCTGCACTCTGTAATTTTTGGAGTTCTGACCCTTTACTAAAAATTGATGCAATTGTTTATGTAACGACCAGCAAAAGATTTAATAAGTTATTGGAGAATATTCACTGCAATAATGAAACTAAAAAGCCTAGAGATCATGCAGAATATGATAAATTGCATAAAGTAAGACCATTTATTGAAAACGTCTTGCAGAACTGCAAAGATAATTATAAACCCTCCTCATTTCTATCAGTAGATAAATCGATTATTCCCTTCAACGGCAGATCATCTATGAAACAATATATTTACCAAGAGATTGCATCATCATAACATTATTCTGGTTTTAATTACACAGAACGTGTTTCACCAAGGTCCATCGTCACGTGATATTTCTCTAAATAGCAAGTATATTGTTGTGTTCAAGAACAAGACAAGACTCAAATTATGCACTTGGCCTGGCAAGTTAACCCTGAAAACGTTTCTAGTTTTCACAAGACATACCTGGACGTCTGTAAAGACCCGCACACCTATTTATTCTTGGATCTTACAAATCAGTTAACGATCTACTAAGATTTAGAACAAAGATATTTCCTGGGGAAACGACTGAGGCATTTGCACCTGTTCAGGGTAATGAACCGATTCAAGTCACTTCTTTATCCACGTCCTTAAAGACGCCAAACCACAAGCCAGACGCCCGTTACTTGCAACCGCAAGCGACGACTTAATAAAAGCTATGGTCGAGTGTGCTATAAATACACTAAATGGAAATCATAAAGTAACCAAAGACGAAAAGGGCAAGTTGAGGATATATAAGAATCACTTACGTGCGTTAGTAAACCCAGAGATTATTTTTACAAGTAAACGTAAATTTTTATTCAGAAACGAAGGTTTATAGTTCCACTGCTCAACAGTATCTTATCCGGTGTAATAGGAGCACTAAAAATAATTTAAAATGGCATTACAAGGTATGATTTTAGTTCCTCCGGAACTATGGGAAAACCGTTCACTCACCACCACCAAAGATACTAAAGACTAAATACCATCATCACATTCAGGGAGGATTAGGTTTGATTCCTGTTCCTTGTATCCTCATAATGAAATTGGTCCCTCCATCTCTTCCTCGGTCGTCTTGTGTCTTCGTCCTTTTGGTTTATATTGTAGTGCTTGTGTTATGTAGTGCCTTGCCACTAAATGCTTTAGCTTTTAAAGTTGTTTATTTGTTTATTTGGTTTGATTAACTAATTTGATTGTAACATTTAATACGAATGCTAAATATTTTACTTGTCTGCATTTATGCACGCGCAGTCAAAAGGAAGTTAAGAGGAAGTCATGGTGAGAGTGTTTGTAAGATTTAGCTAGAGTGCAGTTGCACCGGTAAACCACATACGCATTTTGTAATGTTTTTCACAACTTATTGGTGTACCACATTTCCTGAGTAGCGATCTTGCTATTTCCCGCACGAATTTACAGAAAAATCCCAAAAGGAGGGACAGGATATCTATCCAGGAAATGACAATGAAGATGCCCCAATCGGTTACTTCGTTATAAAGAATGATCTGATAGACATGAGTGTGATTTACCAATAGGAGATTCTCTTTCAAACCAAGGGGACGGTCTAGATTTAAAGACCATATGGAAATAGAAATTATTAAATACCTTGGCAGGGAGTGATTTTTGTCATTCTGATCTTCGTTCGGACGGCTTAAGAAGACCACCACGAGTACCAGAGGAGGTCCTGTCTGGACCTGTACCAGTGATTGCAGTAGGAGATTGAAGTTGAACTTAGAAGATGCTGGCAGCACTCATCTCATTTTGTGAGTAAAGATTGTGAACTCTCAGCCAAGGCGCGTCGCGTTAGGTTAATAGTAACCGAGGGCACAATGAGGGATGGTAAACTCTAATTGCATTTGCCTGTTGTTTTCTTTTATTATTTACTTTAATATATTTTGTTTAACAACTGCTTTTAATTTAGGATGTAATAAAAGTAGGGTTGTTACCCTTGCGTCCTTCGCCCTCGTCCCGGTTCACAACAATTTGGTAGCAGCGCCGCGATGATTGACAATCAAATTGAACCTTTTCCTGAGGATATTGGTGCCTTATTCTGTAGCCTCTCTAATATATATGGCACTTTGCTGCCTAGGGATGAAAACCCACACTTCACTAGTACAGAAACTTATTAGTCGTTCATTTACTGGTCAAGGACTTGGGTTGGGCGTACATGCACATACAGGATTGACTGTTCATTTGTCTTGGAATCCTGGCGTTTGTACGGGCTCTTATCAAAATTGTATTGCCCGACATACCGTACAATCAGTTGTATGGCATGAGATTATACGTCAAATAAGGCGTTGAGGTTTAACTGGAATCTGTAAATGTGTATATGGTACAGTTACTGGACTTGAGAAAGAAACTATTGATGAAGTTTGTTTTTATGACTTATGCAGGAATTAGGTATTACTGTCGATGTAAATTTGCATTTTCCTTGGAAATTGGGGAAAATTATAGAAGTTCGATATTTTTGGCAGGTGGTATGATGCTTTTTGAAGCAGTTCATAGTGTTTGGAATGTTAAAAGTGAGTTAGTGGGTGTTACGTACCTTATTGAGGGCGATTCACGTGAACGTCTTCCACTGGGTTCCCTAGCCAGAACTCAATGAGGCGATTATCTAGGATACCGCAGAAACAATCTGAGGGTGACGTAAGCGCAATAGGATAAATTGACCGAAGAGTGTTTTGATCTCCCGGGGCTGATACAACTTCGTGTCGGCTAGTGAATCGACGTCGACACGCCAAACACTCCGACCGGATTAGTAATTCTCGACAGAAATGAAAGTAGAATCATTAGTAAGAATGGTTACAGCCATGAAAGATGTGGGTAGCAAGTTTAGTAGAACCTTGGAAAGGAGATAACAGCGTACCGGTTACAGAATTTTTTGAGTCTATAACTGAAACTGCCGAAATGGGAAGACTGAGCGCTAAAGATAAGGATCGGCTAGCTAGACTGAAATTAAGAGGAGCTGCTAGGATGTTTTATGTTTCACAGCCAGAGTTGAAGGCTGACGATATTTCTTATGCAGATTTTCGGATTGCATTTGTGAATCGATTTAAGGATTAGCACACTGCCCAATATCACTACGCTAGATTACAGAACGCTTCCCAGGAAAAAATGAAAGTCCCGAAGTATTCTTGGATGGTCTCCGTAAACTGTGTCAACGGACGATCAGTAGCAGTGATAAGCCTTTGGAACAGGGTATTATAAATCAGGAAGCGGATAAGAGGTTATTAGCAGCATTTATAAATGGGCTAATAGGGGCTGTGGATAAACAAATTAGAATGCACATGCCCGACAATATAAACAAAGCTTTATATATAGTAGCGACCAACGCCGAAAATGAAGAGAAGGCGTCGGGACGAGATAACCGGGGAACAAGCACTAATGTATTCACGGTAGGAGGCAGCCGTGGGGGTATACCAGAGAATAGATACGAGAAACCCCGGGGAAGATTTCAATGGAGCAATAATCGAGGTGCCTGGTCACAGAACATGTCTGGACCGACACAATACTCGACAGGAGTAGACGGGACTTACTCTCGCCGGACTGACGGCCGGACGTCTATGGGAAATGATAGTCGAGCGCGGGACATAGAAGGGAGCGCGGCGTCAGGACCGAGGAACGATGACGACCGTTGCGCGCCGAGGAGACCATGTGGCATTCAATGTTATAATTGTGGGCTGTTTGGACATACCAAGAGCGGTTGTCCTCGAGGGCAAAGGAAGAATTTAAACGGGGTAGGGAGGACGAAAGCGGCCCCGCCGTCCTACCCGAAATAGAGCATGACCTAAGGGGTTGCACTGCGCTGCCAGTTGTTAAGGGTTTAGTGACAGAGCCTGTTCTGGCCGTAGATATTGGGGGAGAGGACTTTTTGTTCATGGTGGATACCGGCGCCATGGTTTCGTTGATTCAGACCGGGATAAGCAAGGAGCAGGTGCAACCATGTGATGTGCAGGCTAGTGGTGTTACAGGCAGACAATTGGATATACTAGGAAAACAAAAGGTAGAATTTAATTTGAGAAGTAGTAATGGGGATACAACTTTTGTACATACTTTTGTAGTAAGCCACTTAAATCGCTGTAGCTCTGGCATTCTTGGCGTGGATTTCTTGCAGCGAGTGGGGACTGAAATCAGTCTGACCGCGCAGTTGCTTTACATAGACCGCTACTCTTTTCCACTGAGGGGTCAGGAGCGGGAGGTCTCGGAAGTTCAGCGCCTGATCAACGCTGGGCAGACGGGATCGCTCAGCCCTAATCAAAAGGAAGGAGATGAGTCTGTGAGAGCCTGGGAAGGTACCGTAGAGCTCGCGTAGACTGACCTCACGCCCTCTCTGGGAGAACAGCCCGGTGTCGGGTCATTAGACGTGGTGACTCGAAGGTTGTTAAAGTCCCTCGATGTAATGAGGCGGTCACTTGATCACGAAAGCTTGCCTGGAATTTGTGGCGCGGATAGCTACACTTGATATTTGTGATTTTATGAGCTCATCGAATGCCAAGCGGATAAAGCACGTTAGTGGTCAAAAGTCTCCATTGGTTGATAATATTGTGCTCCCCCTAAAGAATTTGGAAAATTGAAGTGTGTCGCCGGAAGCGACGGCAGTGCGGCCGTCACCGTTTGTGACGGTGGAGTCCTTAATGTCGGTTCGGGTGAATGCCTGCCAAAATGGCCAGAGGGTGGTAGTGTGCCAGTTGCTACCACTAGTCACAGGGATGACATACAGGCAGATAGTGGTTCTCTTCCAGTTCAGAACAGTTACGGTAACCATGTTGACACAAATAAATTAAATGCGGCTCAGGAAATAAAAGGTGAACAAGGGCAAGTAATGAGGGATAAAGTTAAAAATGTAACTAGCACCATAAATTGCAAAAGAGATATCCAACGAAATACCCAGGTGCTAGGGTATGTGCCAATACAAACTGTTAATCTGTCACTAGAAGCAGAATTTAAAAAAACAAACGTATATGGGGATATCCTCACCCGTACAAGTCAGACAGATACTAGTCATAGAGGGGTGTGACGTAAATATTATTCGGCACGAACCTAATGCAACACAAGGAATCTTTGAAGAATATTTAAATGAAAAACTGACGCACTTGGATAAGAAAGGCCGCAACATTTGAGGAGCAGTGTTACGACGATATGAACATTTATTCTATGAATTGAAAAGTAGAAAACTAGGTTGTACTAGCCAAGTAGAACATAGTATCGAGACAGGGGACGCTAGACCTATAAAGAAGAATCCTTATAGGATTCCCCATGCATTAAAACCAGTCGTTGGTGAACATATAAATATGTTAAAAATGCAAATTATTGAAACAAGTACTTCTCCTTGGAATAGTAGAATTGTGTTAGTGCAAAAGAAGTCAAAAAATGGGAGTATTAAGTACAGATTCTGCATAGACTATAGGACTTTGAATGCTGTAACTAAACCGGATGCATACCCCATCCCAAATATTGTGGACACTTTGGACTCATTAGGCAAAAGTAAAATATATTCTGTACTGGCTATGGCTTCAGGCTATCACCAAATAGCAGTGAAGCCTGAGCATAAAGAGAAAACCGCGTTTTCATGCCATAAAGGACATTTTCAGTTTATTAAAATGCCCTTTGGGTTAAACAATGCTCCAGCTACTTATCAGCGATGCATTGATGTAGTTTTATTGGGACTAAAAGGGATAGTTTGCCTTGTATACTTAGACGATATGTTTTTCGGCTACTATGGAGGAACACGCAGAGAAATTACGCGATATTTTTGAGGTTAGAACAAGCTAACTTTAAAATTCAACCAGAAAAGTGTCTTTGCAACACATACTGTAGAGTATTTAGGACACATTTGTACACCTTTGGGTATTCGGCCTGACCCTAAGAAGGTTAGAGCCATTGAAGAATATCCTGTGCCGAAAACAGCAAGGGATATCCCAGCCTTTGTTGGCTTAGCCGGATATTATAGGCGACATGTTCCAAATTTTGCCGGGTTAGCAAAGCCGCTAACAACTTTGACTAAAAAGGATGTGCCTTTTGTGTGGACACATGAGTGTCAGCAAGCTTTTGACGAGCTTAAAAGGATTTTGAGTACAGAACCTTTGCTAATTTATCCAGACTTTTCGCAACCATTTATTGTGTAATATCCAACATTACAGCAAAGGCAAGACGATTATTCACTTACAACTAAATTGTTAATTATACCGTCTACATTGTACTATTCCAAATTGTATATTTTGTATATTCTGTTGTGTAAATATATGTCCCTAAGTTATAGGACATACGGATCGTTCGATTGGACATACCCTCCCTCTGCAACCCTCTATTTGTCGTACTTAGGTACGTGGTGGCAGCTCTTTACCCCGACTTACGGTCACGCAGTTTAACGACGGTGCCCGTAAGTATAACCCAGTACTGTCAACGGTTCTCGAACCCCGGGTACTACAGATTTGGTGTCCGCGGTTACCCCCGTAGGCAGTACAGAATATGTGACAGCGGTGTTCCTCACCCTGGGTCATTACAGTACTACTGTTTGTTGACTTTAACACTACAATGGCCCTAGCAATTCTGACGGAAAAACTTGAGTTTGTCAAAACTGTGGGTGTGAAACTGCTGAAGGCAATCAGTACTGAGATTACGGTCTTTTAGTGTGACGCCGTGTAGTTTTGCAGACACGGCATAAGATCCCAACAGTCCGAAACTGGAAGAAGACGAGGTATGGGGCTGTAGCAATTTGTATTGACTCCTCGACTGCGATTAGAGGTGTACTTCCTGTAGGTGTAAATAACACCAAATACTGATCTCGCTTACGGAACAGCACTCTGCATCGTCACCAGTAAGAGATCTGTCGTCGCTCTGACGGTCAGCCGCTGACTCTTCTTGATGTACTTACCGTAGAAATATAAGATATACTTCCGGCGGTGCAGGCTGTCCCCTCTGTTTTCAGTTCTACGCTTTCCACCACTTCCCATTCTCTGAAATGTCGCCGTCTTAACCTGCATTACCATGGAGTTCCACTGTATACCTCAGTGATATGTGTTAAGTTTTACATGCATCGTCAGTAGGTGTTGTCTGCAGTTTGCCTCAGTACTTCAGGCACGAAATATTTTTCAGGCAATTAACTGGCCTTTATTTTTTTATATCCCGGAACAAAAGGGACCCCTCTTGGTAGTAAGCGTGGTAAAATATTTTGTGCATGTCAGACAATTATTAACTGCCTCTTGCGGCATTATAGCCCGACAGTGTATTATATACTACAGTGCTGGTTTTCCGTCAGGAAAAGGACTGGCTTTGCTGGAAATGTGTAATCAACTATGAAGTGAGATCTGCGATCTTTTGGGACTTAACGCAGCGTTGAATGGTAATTATAACCACCAATGTCCTGCTGGACCCTTGAAGATGGGACCGGTAGGTTGACTCGAAACGTCGGTAACTAACTAGCAATACACGCTGCGTAACATCCCATAAGACTGAAGATCTCACTGTAAGTATTGCACACAAAATTTCGGTCCATAAATGTCAGTAAAAAAGGACTCCGTCAGTAAGTTACGCATAGAACGGACAATATTTAAAAAAAATTAACAAATGCACAATTCTACAATCTACATATTCTATTAGCTCCTACATGTAATAGAAAGAATACATAGACTGTAGCATTGTGCACTTATTGGTGTTAACCAGTGTTTTAATATATCATCATGCACGGAATGAAAAATAAGTCCAGTATAGGGCTTTTGTGAATGCGGCAATGATCCGTAAAAGACGCGTCATACACAGTAACTCGGTCCGGCACGGTCTTCTATTCTGTGAGACATTACGTTCTCACACAGGTTTTGATGAAGATCATGCCCTGTCTGGTGAAGGGTTATGGACGTTTCAGTGGAACATAGTGCCTTCATCTTGGGCTGCTGGCCCTGAAGATGAAGGTAAACTGACCAGTCAACAGGACGAAACATCCCAGATGACTTGAATCTTCATGAACACCGTTGTGAGAATGTCACCATCACCACCACCAACTGTTGTCCCGAAACGTCGGCAAGAAACTACCAATCGATGCTGCGTAAAATCCCAAAAGAGTGCAGATCTCACTTACACTGTGTTCGAATCTCAACTGTGGAAGTATTGCGTTTTCTGCTATCAGCATGCCAAGAAAATGCACAGACTGAAGATGGCAGGGTGTTTTCTTTGTTGTTTTCATGCACATGCTGGTCATTTCAGATATAAGAAAATTATCCCACAACAGGTAAAGGGCAACAAGAAATAGGCTGAAATCCATCACATGTTGAGGCTGTGTGTGATGAACATTCACAGTCACGAACAGAAGGTTTGAACATCGAGTGTATGCCTAGTGAACATTCTGACAGTGATAAATAGGACCCTGCAGTGTGCAAGTGTAGCAACATCCTATCATATTCTTTGTTGTGTATGCTCTGAAGGTATAATGGTAAGGAGAGCATAACCTAGCTCTGATTTGGAAGTTTCTGAAATGTCAGGCTTGCATACAGAATACATTACAGCTGGTGAACAACTCATACCAATTTTATGACCAATGAAAATTTAGGCTCATTATACAAAAAGTACGTAAAACAACTCAAACTTTGTGTCTCTGCAATACAAAAACTTACTGCATTCATAACATGTTCCAGTATACCAAAGGCAGTGAAGTGAACCCCCAGAATAACATGAAAATGGTGCAAACTTTTTCTCTTCTCTAGGACAGTATTCCAAGAAGTCACAAAAGAAAAAGGACCCAGCTTCTGTAAAACGTAGGATGGGAGGAAAGGAACAAAAATGTGGCACTGTCTATGCTTTTGCTGCTGAAACTATGGGATCAAATGCTACATCCCTAGATCATCCAAACAGATTCCAACTGTGTGGCACTGAAAGTTACTGGGGCTCGTACAAACCTGCAGAAAGATGCAGCAATCAATCCACCAATTCCAGGAACAAAAAACACTTTCATTTGTGCCCAGGAATAGCAGATGCTAACTGAACTCAACAATAAGTGGGTAAAAGCCACTCTTCAGACAGGAATCTAATTAAGTATTTTCAGTGCAATCTTCTATCTGTACAGTTGTCCCTGTGTGTGCCATGCAGGGGAGTGGAGGTTCAGCTCCACACACACCCTCAGCACTACAGTACATGGACATGAATGGTCAGTCTGCTTCATGCTTGGCCACCCCCATGCCCAATGAACAGGAGTTTGGGTAGGAACCAGAACTGGCATGGGCATTTTGGAGTATAGAAAAATCTCTTCCCCTTCCAGGAATCAAACTATGATACCTCAGCGGTCAAACCTGTGGCATACTGAATATATCCACTATGCTATTTCAGCTCTCTCTGATATCTGCATCCACTAAAACGCTGTTGGGTGCACATTGCAGCTAATTTCATTACCACACGACAAAAAAATGCAGTCAAATAATACAAGACTAGAGGTTTACAGTGTATAAGGTAAATAAAATGGGGTACAATTGGACCCTAAATGTTGTAGCTTTTTCATGTAGCAATGCCAGGGTTAATCATAATGAATTAATAATTATATTTGGTTTCCTTGTGCCCAGTTACAGTCCTGACACAATGCTATCAAACTGCATGGTGTCACATCCCAGCAAGGCAAACATGTCACTGCAGTGAGAAGCTCAGACCTCAACCACAAGACCACACCTTCTGACTTGTTCACAGACACCCTGACATCATTCAAACTGCTCACACATACAAGATATCTGAATTTACAATCTCATATCAATCAGATTTTGGCTGAGATTTCAAGGACTTGTTGAGATGTGAGGTTCTCAAGGTGGTGACAATGATGTTGCTTGTCATCTTGGTCCAGCCATTGTAAGCCAGTGGATATGTAACATCGTCTGAGAGGAACCTGCTGCCTCCATCACCCTGATAATGGAGGGGGCAGGTACTCTGAAATGTTGTTGCATATCCTGCCAGACTACATTGTGCCACAACTGAGAATATCTTTGGTGTCGGATCAGTTTGGTGTGCAAAAGACAAACAGCAACAATTTTCACATTTATACCCTCAGTAAATTATGTTTCATTCATAGCACTGGGGTAATGCACTGTGCACAGGGGTGAGATATGTGCACATGGGAATTTAGAATCTGATCACCCTGCCCTGCAAGAATGTTGTAACAGTAAAGAGCAACTACTGTTCTTTGCCTGCCTGACCCTGAAGACCACGACACTATAATCCTTCGAAATGCTGAGAACTACTCGCCCAACAACACAGCAGCACAATCCTGCAGACTGGAATATATTGTATACAACATTCTTGCTGGCCAAGAATATGAAGATCCCATGTTTGGGATGTGACAGCGTGCAGTTTGACAGGTCTGAGGGGAAGGAATCACCTCCAACTGCATGGCCAACCCTGATACACACCATCACACCCCAGCAGACTGCAACCCATGCTATTCCAACCATACTACCAGTACTGTTTAACGTTTGCTTTATTCTTATTATGGTACCTTTATGCCTGCCTGCAAAGTCGTAACGCTGTTGGTTTTACTTGTTTCAGCAGACAGTGCTCAGATACTTTTATTATCAACACATGTCCCTGTATATTTTCTTCACCTCTTTAAATTACGCTTCTTCAATGCCAAATGCATCCAATGTCAACGCACAATTTACATTTCAATTTAGTTCGAAGTAACTGACCTACAGAAACCTCATGAGACCTCTAAGAAGTTAAAAAAATGCAAAGAATTCCTTTGAGAAGCTAACTGTATTTTCAAAAAATTATCAGTGTGAATGTGGTCACTTGCCAGGATGGAGCAGTTCAGTTTTCAGATAATATCCAGGACTTCCCAACATACTTGAAATAGACTCAGAGCTCTGAAAATTGATATTGCCCAAATTTTGTTTGCCACTTTTATTTCATTTTTTTAGGATAGAAATTTTGGAGGTAACATGATAAAACACTTGTGGACCTATTTACATTTAAATGTAAGGAATACATTCTCTCTTATGAACATGCTTGTGCAACTGTTATACAGCCTAGAGCAGGGGTTCTTAACCTTCTTTTGTGCAATGGAGCCCTTTGAGAATCTGGTGAAACCTACTGACGCCTTCTCATAAAAACGTATTTAAATACATAAAATAAATTAAACAGACTATATATCTAGCATTAAAATCTAAATTATAGGTTTACTACAAAGGAAACCAATTATGCTCAAATACAGTTTTTGAAATATTAAAAAATGAATACATAATATGGTAATAAAGTGTTTTTTTATTAATCTATTACATCAACAAGAAGATAATAAATACATTTAAAAGCTAGGCAGGCAGCAAGTTGACATTAAGTTTCATTTTTTTTTAAAAGACACTCCACTGCAAAAGTGAATTTATTCTGGTTGACTGTAGAATCTGTATGGCAGCTCACAACACTGTCACATTAATATCTGCATGCTCTAATCCTTCAGGACCTGAACAAAGCATGCTATAAATGCATTTTTCTCTATTCCATGCTACTGGATCATTACCTACCACATTTATTTGAGAATTTTGAGCACTTCACTGTTTACACACATAACACAGTGTTCCAGTGAGCTCTACAATCAGAATATTCCTACTTCCATGTTTTTTGTACCTTGCATTGTGATATAATTATGCAACATGAACCAATGAAATGCACACTTTTCAAATCAATATTATAATTAAATTTTTCAATTTTTGACATCATCTACATGTTTTGAACCGTCCTGAGAATGAACCCATGAGGTTCAAAACATGCAGGACATGTTAAAAATTGAATTAAAGTATTAATTTGAAAAGTGTGCATTTTGTTGCTTCATGTTGCATAAGAATATTCTGACATTATGGCCAAGGATAATAGACTCTCCCCTGTCTGATCCTTATCAGCCTACTATTTGATGATAGTTGTAAAGGCAAAGAAGACACATGCCCCTCAGATCTGGCCATAGTAATGTCAGGAAGACATAACACCCATCTTGTTACCTTGTCAAGCATGTCAATAGCTCACTAACTACTGGAATTCTTTTAGCACCCCTTTGTGTTCTCATTTGCACTGATGCATCTCCGTAACTTCAACATCTGCAGCTTGATGTGTCTCAGCTTCAGTAACATATCCAATGGGTCTCAGTGGACTGGCCCTCACAGTCTGCAAATAAACAAACATACACATATAGCTACAGGTACATAAAACAATGTCATATTTTATCAATCACTGCTACAGCAGCATACCTCTGACTGTCTGTTTTTAAAACAGTGACTATGCCATGTCAAACAACACAACACAATTTTACTTTCCTTGGTCTTGTAGCAGCAATTCTGAACTGGAGACACACACATTACAATAGGTCATACATGAACCCCATACCAGTATACACAACATATAATTTGTATGCTGTTACACCCAGTCAGAAGGACCTACAAATACCTTGACAAATTGCATCTGCACACCATGTTTCTACATAACAGCTTGCTTAAACATTGTCATAAGTTTCTGTTCTATGCCAGCTACGAGACTTAAACAATGGGTGGCAAACAAATGTGATACTTTGCTTTGTCACGTGGCTCATATTTCTGATATCACACACGCTAATTAATTTTTCATTTAAGTTAATCAAAATTCCATTCACTAAATGCTACCTGAATGACTATAGGCAGTTTATAAAAACAAGATACAAGAAATGAACCTAGACAGAATCTTTCAGTGCTCACTTTCAAGTACTTTTACACCACGGCTGATGATTTAAATCATAGATGAAAAACCATCTTGTCCCTGTACAACACATATCCTTCTGGCAACATCATTGTTAGCTTCTGACACCAGGAAGACATCTATGTCTCATTTACACTGCATATTTCTGAATCCGTTTGCTGTCTACAATGAGAGTATGTAATCATTGCCAAAGTTAAGTGTAATAAATCGGATACATAATTCCCTACAAAAGACTTTTCTTTAAACATGCCAATACTGTAATGACTCTCTTTTAGAAGTAAAGATGTTCTTGCTGCCCTAAAAATTGCCCCAAAAGCTAACTCAAAAAGACAGTGAAATGAAAATATAAAGGATCTGTAACTGTCACCTTGGCAAAGCATACTGAAGTATATCTACGGATACATACACTTAATGTATTATTATCAGGTTATTATCAATTTGCACACCAAAAAATTTTGTTTTAATAATGAATTTTATTGTTTCATTGCTATAACCTATATGTAAATTAATATAAATATATTTTATTGCTTGTGACACATATGGTTAAGCTTTGTATTTTTATTTGCTGTAAGCCAGTTCTCTAACTCGGCAAGTGCATTGTCAAGGCAGTTTTGAAGTTGATCTTTCAGGATGCGATAGTACATGATAGCAATAGCATCGGCCAGTATAGGTTAGGTCTGCAAATTGACAGTTTGAACATGAATCATTTATGTACAACTGAGGAAACTCAACAACAAAATCGAGAACCATCAAGAGAATAATGGGGAGAATTAAGGGGGGTCTGTTTACATAAATATTTAGGAAGTTCAATATCCCTGCACCTTCCAGCATATCTGCACCCTCCACAATACCATCTGTTGTGGGGATGCAATAATTTCCAACACACACAGACATACACAGTACATAATTTTTACATGCTGAGTACTAAGCCTCGCAAATGGCACAGTTTACGTACTATCCTGCAACCAAGTTATTCAAGAACATTCCCTCCAACATCAAAAATTAAATCACGATATACACGAGTTTTTAAGGCACTGTTTTTGAAGTGCCCATTATGCTCAATCCTAGTCTGTACAGGAAACTAACTTCATTAAATAACCGAAAAAACTTCCACGCTAAAAATTTAGGGACCCACTGCAGTATTAGTACTCCAACCTTCCACTTACTGACACTAGTGTCGCTGCTATCCTTCCATTGCGCTGGCGGCCATCTTGCTTCAGGTAGCCAATAGCGCGTCACCGCGTTTTCCAGCCAATTGCACGCATCCTGTTGGTCACTTGAGCGCGAAAGTAGTGTGGTAGCGTCCGGAAAGTAGTGTGATAGCGTTACTCCTTGTTACAAATCCAGTTCTGGTATTACCATGGTGGCGGATATTTCGGAAGTAGT
>Ga0268261_10001148_pt1 | contig 17832 bp, 17 predicted proteins | sample TergutNc150P1_FD_190353 | JGI IMG/M metagenome (GOLD analysis project Ga0268261, IMG submission 190353) | Nasutitermes corniger P1 segment gut microbial community from laboratory colony in Florida, USA - Nc150 P1 (SPAdes) (version 2) | ecosystem: Host-associated > Arthropoda: Insects >...
ACTCAAACCGGTTCCAACTCTTCCACGATAGCGGCAGATAGCAGTAACGGTGTGACAAATACCAGATGCTGTAGATACAGTTGTATGCGCTCCTGATGATGAGTGGAAGTACCACCCGAAACATGTAGAGCAGTTTCCAGATATAAATAAACTGTGTAACGTTGCATCTTGTTGGATATATGAGTATATTATATATGAGTATATTGGAATACTATTAGGAGCTCACCATATTCTCCACATTAGCAGGATAAGGGTTAAATAGGATATTTATGTGGATGCGAAATTTATTATTTATTTCGATATATCCGGGTTCGTTCAAGGGAAGAAATCTGTCATTTTTTGGACCAGTTTTAACTTGAAGGGAAAGAGCGTGCGGCATAATTCATAACGGCGTATTTACCATTTACATGTTTGAACATCGTACTTCAGTTTTGGTTCTTGCAGATTTAACCCCGAACCTTCAATAACAGTTCGTTTGCTGGTATCCTACTATGAACGAAGAGCGAACGGGGTCACGCACCCGTTACCTGGATGAGTCATTCACTGCGGTTCGAAGGGAAATTATTCTGAAGTTGTTGTGTTATGTAATGATGTCTGCATTTCCCGCTTATCTCGAGAGTAGGCTAAGGGAAATCCGTCGGGAACTCCCGTGCGGAATTCCCACCCATGCTCTGTTCAGTGTGTAAGAGTTGTGTGTGGCAAGCATGACGTATCTATTGCCAACATTTACCATCTATTTCTACTATTCTTATTATATTCATTCTTCTAAAGGGAGCAATAGAGGTAATTAACTTTGAACTTTTATTTCACACACTTTATAATAACCACAAAGCAGGTAAACGTATTTCGAGGGTCTTACACATGCTATGGTTAGTACATGAGGCCTATAGGGATTTTCAATTCTTATGTTGGTAGAAGATTCCAACTCGTAGTAAAAGCGGATGAATGGTCGTTCTGCAGCATGCATTAGGTTCACAACATGGACTGCGAGATGAATCAGTGCTGTCGTATATGTGCCAAACAGACCAGTGCTTTGATTTCGGTATTCGGAGAAGAAGGATTATTCAGACAACTGATGTTGAAGCTGAAGTACTGCCTTCAAATAATTGTAAGTACGATACAATTTGTATTTGAACAGGTCCTGTTCTGTTTAGCGGTAAACTTGAATTCATAAAAATATTGCTAGAATGATTACCTTAAATTACAGCTTCTTTTATGTTGTTAATTAAATCTGCTTCGTGCTAGGTTCTGCAACGAGATGACTTGCCTACAACAGTATGCTGGAACTGTGTTTCTAAGCTTGAAGTTTGTTATGAACTAATACAAGAATGCATACGGGGGCAAAATGTTTTTCGAAGACAAATTTTCAGTCACCATATGCCACTGAATTGGCAAGAAACAGAGGTAATCGCGATTAAATTTTTTGATGTCATTGTCATTTATGTAAATTAGTCATATTAAAACTGTTCTGACTAGTCAAGTACAAACCCTTTTTATTTAGGTTTCAATTTCTGTTATACAAAATTCAGATTTTATTTGTAATGACCCCAGCAAATATCTCCGCGCCTCATGCAATACAGATTGTTACTTAATTATGACGACACATTGTCTTTATTGTCCCAATGTAATTTCCATCCCCATAGATGGTTAATGTCTTATAAAGTTAATTATGATGCAACAACAGACTTACAGTGAGTCTTCTGCATCATATTAGATCAGATTTTTGGTTACACTTAACAGTACCAAATACAATAAAGGGCTCCTCCTTAGGTGACCAAATTTTGTGACAGATTAGATAAATCCCTAAAGATTTGAGTCTTCTGGAATGTTATGCTGTGTTAAGGCAAATAGTTTCTGGTGTTTTGAAGGATCATAGTGCCTTCCTCTTCAGGGGCCAGCAGTCCAAGGAAATAGAGCTTGTGTCATAATTAATATGTGAATGGTTTGATGGACCCAGATTTTGTTGTTAACATTTTCAAGAACACTAATTTTGTTATCTAGTCATTTACAAAGTAACAATGCTTTCTCACACATAATAAGCAATTTTACCACATACAAAATGCAAAATTCTAGTATCATATTTGGACAGAAATAACACACAAAAGACAACACAAGTGATATTCAGCTGCAGAATATGAAACCCCCTGTGATTTAAATGATAAAATTATTCATTATAATATTATATGAAACTCTTTGAAAATGTGGATGCAGTTAAAAAAAACTCTCCTTTGCAGACAAGCAGGTGATTGTAGTAAATTTTAATATTATGCCAATCTGATCTTGAAAATTTTGTTATGATCCAGCACTTTGAAGGGAAAGGATAAAAACTTAAAATACAAGCTGCAAGGTAGCTGGGTGTGTCTAATATGGATACTTTGTGACAATCTCCTGACCAATAGTTGAGTGATATATTTGGCGTTTTATTACCCAACAGTTGCGTTCTAGGCACTCTACATGCCAAACCTTAGTAAGACATTCCACATTTCCTTCTTTTTAAAAGAAATCACAAAGGTAGTCTTCCAAATTAAATGGTTGGTGTTAGAACACAATAATTTGCACAAGCAAATACAATCACTTCACCCAAATTTACATTTAAAAAATTTACTTATGTACAGTGTAATTAATCAGTCTTAAATTACAACTTTCATTCAATGCAGGTGAAGATGGACTACAGTGATCCACAAGAATTAGCAGCTGTTGAACAAGAACACGTCTATGGCAAATATCAGGACTCTACTTCCTCTTCAGAATGTCAACCACATCACTTAGAACGGTGCCAATGCGAACAGTGTGTTTCTCAGTGTGAAGGATTGTCACTGTTAGCAGACGTTATTGACAAGAACAAGGATGTTGGTGATGCTTCTTGCAGTGGTCCTAGTCATGTTACATCAGATGAAAACAAGAAAAACTATTTACAAGCAAATGCTGAAAGTAAACAAGAAACAAACGAAGGAGAGAAACAGATACGTCAAACAAAAAAGACAGTGTGTTGTGAATTTTGTGGTAAAGTGTTCAGTCATACAGGTGATTTGAATAAACACAGAAGGAGGCACACGGGTGAACGTCCATATCCTTGTCCCCAGTGTACGAAGTGTTTCAGTCATGCCAGTAATTTACTTCGTCATCAGAAGATACATTCTGGAGAGACACCATATCAATGTCCCACTTGTGCCAGAAAATTTGGTCGTAAAGACAAAATGGTTAACCACATAAAGAATTCTCACTGTAAGCCTAGTTCTGAAGCGCACACTTCAGCATGACAATCGCTATTTATTACACACCTTTCTAATGACACTATCAATAGTTCAACTGGTAAAGTTGAATGATAAAACTGTACATGAACCAGAAAGTGGAATGGATACAGAAAGAAACAGTTGTGGGCCAGTATGAGGTACTATCCCAGCATGTGCATGAAGACAATGAGAAAAGCAGTGACGAGCTTGTCTGGATAAAAAGTCTCCAGATATATCCAAAACTAGAACCTCCCACATACGAAGCAGAAATGCTACCCATTCTGCCATGATGTTCAGTTCAATTCACTGTTACTATAACATTTTATTCTGAAGTAGTCTAGTCAAAGAATTGTGAAAGCGAGTATTCCAAGGCAGTAGTTTATTTGATTCTGCGTTCTTCAATGGTGAAGTTATACACCATAACACTGTCCCAGTTGCATCGAGTACCTGAGGCAAAATACACGCGCCATATAGCAAGTCTGTGGGACAAAAAATTAACAAGAGAAAAAAAAAACTTCACTTTAATGTTTAAATGTGTTTTTCAGACAGTTATACCAACATTCTATTGTTCAATACAAAGCACATGAATTGTACAAGCTGTGGATATTACTCACTGTGCATGATGCTGAACAGATCACCCTCACACATTTGTACATAAGACTTGATCAATCACAGCAAAATGGGTAGTGAGGATAAACTACTAAAGTTATTAACATTTAAAGCAGCACTATTTCTCATACCGTACATATACAGTTGTTCCCTGTCACAGTATTAAATTAATTATAGAAGGTAAGATTCACAGTTTTCATGGCCATGTGTGTGCAGATTATGGTCTTCTGTGTTGCAATGGTATGTACTCTCAATGATTTCAGCAGTGTTTGGAAGGAACATGGTGTAATTATCTCCAGTTGACATAAGCAGGGTAAAAATATAGTCCATCACACAAGCAGGTTGCACGGAAGTCCATTGGAGAGAGAAAGTGCACACCACCTGCTCTATGTCAATAGTGATGGTGCACAAGAGATGTGGGGGGGGGGGGATTTATAATGGTCCTTTTAGTGGCCGCAATATTTCCATGGTAGGGTGGATATGAGTGAGACACAGCACTGACGTGGGTTATGGAATCCTGCTTAATGACATCCTGACTAGTAAATCCAGGTGGAGGGAATGGCTCGGAAGGGAAGTGCTCAACACGGATCTCTGTACCAGCAACATGAGCCAGGATGATGGAGTCTCCTTAACCAGCAGTGAAGGAAAGGAAGAAGCCTCTCTCCAAGGACAACAAATCAGCTCTTATCCATGATCATTTCCACCTAAGATGTTAATCCTCCACCTGGGCTCATACAGACAACAGCTGGGTCTCATTTCTGAATACTGACTGCCAAGGGCCAACACTTTTCCTTTCCTTTACTACTCCATCTCCCTCTTGTGGCCCCTATAAAGGTGTTCTTGTACAGTCACCCTTCCTGTGTACTGTGCCACTGGCCTGGACATGGCTCTATCACCTTGCTTTCTACCATAGCCCTTCCCTGTAAACCAGCCCATGCTACCTGCCCACTCATAATGTAAACACTGTGGCCTTTAGAAAAAGATAACAGCAGCTTGCTCCTCCAAAATATTTGTATCCACTGATAAGACTACAAAGCATCAAAACTCTGCATACCATATTCAAAATTAATTATATTTTATTTAATACAAATACATTAGCTTCTGGTGTGTGACAGTGGTATCAACATTACAGTTTGGTCTATACATACCACAGATTCAGAGGAAGCTACTGTCTCCCTCTTCTGATTATCTTGAAGGTGTAGGTAGCCTGTTCCTCCAGAATGTGGGTACAGACCTACATGTACAAGACTATATAATGTCACAATGGAGAAGACTGTAATCTTAATACACGCTACTGTGTGTATCTCAAGTCTTACCTGATGACAATAATTTGGTGAAGACATACCTACCATAAAAAAAGGCAAACTCTTTGTCAGATGCTGGCACAGAGAATGGACTTCCATAAGGAAGTGCAAAGGAAATTTCAATATATGTTCATGCCTTATCATCGAAATGCAGGACAAAATCATAGCACAGAGACGGAAATATATCTTTCGAAAATGTAGCAAAGTTAAAATATCTGACAATGACAGAAACCTGTCAAAACTACATTCATTAAATTAGGAAGAGATTACATTCTAGGAATGCTGTCTGCATTCAATTCTACACCTTTTATATTCCTATCAGAAAAAGGGAAATGCCCTGTAATTTTACCTAGTGTTTTATATGCATATGAAACACAGGTTTTTACTATCAAGGAAGAACAGATGGAAAATGTCTGAAAACAGTGCTGACAAAAATAACTGGACCTAACAGAGTCAGACATATCAGGAAGACGAAAGTTTTATAATCTTATTCTTCAGCAAATATTACAGTTTTCAGATCAAACAGGATAAGATGAGCAGGATGTGTGGCACAGAGGGGGATGAGAAATCCATACAAGTCAGAATCAATATCCAACAAACTGCCTAGGCATAACAACATATAATATGATACCATAATATTATAGATTATCAACAAACTGCTTGTCTATATAATACTGAATTTCTGCTTGTCCATATGAATACTGAATTCAAGTGGCTCAGCATATAATTAAGTGGTGAGGAGGCTCTGATGAACAATAACAAACCTCTTAGACTGGATACAAGATGGAGAAATTTTTGACTTGCTGAACCTTGTTCCACGAGTTCTCAAATGTTATTATGACAACAGTGTGTAAATGCAACAAGTATGAGACTATTCTAAATAATACTGAACATAAATATAATAATGTGTGTGTGATATTGTACAAGGGAAGACAGGAAGCAATCTAGCATATTGTAAGTCATATTTATCAGTCATTTGGGAGACTAAAGAAAATCCATACAAAGCAGCCAAATCTGAACTTAACAAACTCCCAAAAGAAATTACAGTGTTCTATGTATAAATTTATATTGCACAAGTAACAAAAATTATAAGACATGTGATGCTGTAGCTCAACCAAACCTCTCTGATTGCAGGTTCCAGCATACTACAAATTATAATGAACAATACTATGATACATATGCTCATCTTAATTGTGACAGTTTCAGTCTTCATAACTTAGTGTTTGTATTCTAATATATATATATATATATATATATATATATATATATATATATATATATATATACCAATTCAACTATAAATGAATGTCATAATAATGACTGCATTAATTAAAGTAATTTACATTTCACACTGACAGCATGACCAAGCACTTTTTATATCAAATGTTTATTAAAAGTGATACCTTGTCTTCCTATGTAGCACGTATGCCTTTATTTATCGAATTTCCTGGCACTCCAGTTTGTAGCGTGCCATTTTCTGAACAGGTCGCTGTAATGGATGTCCAAGTAGTTTTGCCATGTTATCATGCAGTTTTGTCGTATTCCTTGGGACATCAAGTACATATGAAAATCCTCTGTCATCCAGATCATCTAAGGCACTGAAGATTTCTTCACATTTATTGGCTTCAGAAGGATCTTCATGGATGTACAAAATGTCCAGTGTGAAATAGTCTGAAGAGAGCAAGAGACTGAGAGATTCTTGACCATGAACAAACTTGGGAACACAATGACTTCGGCTGTACAACAAAACTACTCTGACAGCAAATGGTGGTGGGGTTGCATTGGGTTCACTCACTTGGGGCAGGGATACATGATCACTAATAACATCAAACAATGAGGATAAATCAAATGTATCACCTTGCTGAGTTTCACTCATATCCTCCAACACTGATATGATCTCACTAGGGTCATTTGTGAAGTCTCGAAGCCACGCAGCTGTATCAGACTGTAGCACTACCAGAGCAAATTCATGGATTTTGTTGATACAATTTTTACTATGAATGAAAATCTCCGTCACCCTTTTTATCATATACAGAGGTGCATACTTAGTACCGTCCCCTAATTTGAATGGAGTATAGTTTGGTTCCTCAGAGAGATCAATGCAAAGAATAATTTTCTCAGGAACATTGATTGCCGGTATGTTTCTGGTAGGTACCTTCTGGACTTCTTCTGACACGGCTTCAGAGTCATTGCTTACAGTTTCTTCTGGACAGTTACCATTCTTCCCAAGTTCATCATTCTGAGAACTGCTAGCTAATGATGAGGTAGATGACGAACGAGAAATGTCCAAGTTAGTTCTTGGAACGTTGAGGTTATCTGTATGGGGCGTAACCTCCATACCTTCACTGTCATCCTCGCTTGCTTCATTATTATTTTTCACATGTTGTTTCTCCACAGGTTCCGTGTCCATTGCTGCACGTTTACTCATCCGTATATTAATTAATACAAACGCAGAAGTACAAAGCGTAAACTAACTCAATTCTTCCTTTACTCCTATCACCGCCTTATTCCCTGCTTACATGCAGTGTTACCAACACCGAACCTACAATTCCTCCTACTACTACTACCACTAGCAGCGTGTTCACACATTCTATGAGTCGTGTCAGCGTGTGCGAACGGGCAGGGGGGGGTACCGAATTCGAGTAATCCGTGATTCCATCACCTACGTTGCCCACGTTGTTCATATGTGGCGCTGGTATCCGTCGAGAAGTCGACGGGTTATTTTGACGTCACGCCACATATTCCCATTGTATCTCTCTCGCCCTACTAAAGTGCGGGAATTGAGGTCAATTGGAGGCTACGCTCTTTCTCTCGCTCTAATTTGCAGCACGTAACGTCAGGGTGGTTCCCTCTTACGTAATATAACTCTCTGCTCTTAAGATCCATGGTTCTTATGCACAAGTGTTAGGCTAGTCTCTTTTTTGGTGCGTCCTACGTTCAGGTTGTTCGCATGGACAAAGATATACTTCTCGTTACTAGAGAAATGCGTTCTTCTAAGTAGTTACACAGCGAGCAGCGGTAATTTCTTACCGACGTCTCGGGACAACCTATCGGTCTCATCTCTTAGGGTCAAGAATCCAAAACACAGCCGGCTTTGCAATAGGGAAGAGTGTGAACGGTGAAAAGTTATCAGCAGCGTGGTGTCAGCCAATATGGTTGATGCAAGTGTTGGGGCGGGAGGGGAAGGACGGGAGCTAAGTGAAAGAGGAAGAAGATTAGAAGACTAGAACAAAGAACAAATACGTAGAAAACTGTACAATATATGATAATAAATATAAAAATACACAAAAATAGGAGGGGTAAAAGTCGTTGTACAGCGTTCCTCCACAGTAATTGTGCAGAGCCGGGAGGCAAAAGGAACATAATAATGTGGTCTGAACGACGGAGGACAAACTAAAAGAGAAAGTCGACGAGAACAACGAAAAAATAAGTAACGCGAAAATTGTGAGGGGAAAATGTAGTGTCTCGTTACTAAACCGAAATAAAAAGGGATGGGAGGAAAAGTTTCTGAGTGGTACAGAAAGGGGATAAAAGGAACCAACAAAGAACAGGGAGAAGAAGAGATTGGTAAAGAATAAAGGAACGGAAGGAAAGTAAATATCTAAAGTAGAAACTGGAATAAAATGGGGAAAAAAAGAAAGCAGGCGCAAGGAACAAGGGTGAGGAAAGCTGTCCGGGCCCAGGAGGAAAGAATATCCAGCAGGGAGTCTATCGTAGAACGGATGTGGGGAATCGGTACCGCTGTTACAGCGTGGGGAAGGAGAACAGAGGTTGGGACCCCCAAAAGGGCCGTAAGCTAGTCACAGCGACGAGGGGGGGGCCGTTTACTGTCTCTATGGTGGCGAAAGAGAGTTTTCCATGACACGCTCAAAATCAGGCCATCCTCCCTGTTCATATTGTCGGGGGAGTTTCAACTTAAACGCCTCCATGATAAGTTGGTCCATGTAGCCGTTTACAGTAGAGATGATCTGGGTGTCTTAGAATTTCATGAGAGGTTATGGCTGAACCTATGTTATGCTACCACCGATTTGTCTGGATGTCCATACCGTTTGTATCGGTGGTGCTCTTTAATCCTGGTCTGTCGTTACTTCTCGTGAGAGGGGCCCCATGAGGGATGGTATTACCACAGATAACACACCGCTTGCAGGAATGCGGTACGGCAACTCCTCTCCGATACCTTCGTCATACATTTTGCATTGCACAGCAATATGCATCTATGCCGTGCACGTACAGCATACCTAAAGGCCGATTATGCCGTTTACCATTTTGTCATCGAACGCACCGCAGTCATTACGTATTCTGTGCCTCGACTTTTCGCGCGCCCACGTTGGCAGTAGTGTGTACAGTAACTGATCTGCGAGTGTTTTTGCGTGATATCATGAATATAATTGTGTCAATAGTATCTAGTACGGCGAAGGCGAAGGACGTAGGATTTCAAATGCTGAAAGTTCAGTGACTGTATATTGTAATTAACTACATGTTGATTTAGTAGTGAAAATGCTACATATACAAGAATATGGTAGTAGTGACGATGATAATTCGGACAGTGGCGACAGTAATTTGGAGGATGTAACCTCACACTTGAAACCTTTGGGCCCTGGTAAATCAATTACCATATTACAGAATAAAATGCAAGTTTGTTCTGCCCCAGCTGTTGTGCCAACGGTAAGTTTAGGGTCATTCCAGTAATTAATACAGTGAAACGCAAAGTGCATGTAATTCAAAAGAGAATGTTGCATGGCAGATTAATGTAATATGCACAGGCTAGTGGGAATAAAATATCTTTATATACGTTGATTTTTTCTATAATCAAAGTTATTTCTGTCAGTTGCAACAGTTACATCTTATTTATTATATGATTAACAATTCTACTGCCCAACTTTACATTTGTTGTGATAGGACTAGTAACTATAAATAAAATTTGATCTAAGTGACAAGGTTAGGGGTTTAGGTAGATAAAAGTAGACATGTTTGCATATAACAGTACGTGGAATTGGAATTCAAAGGGTATGCTTGAGTACTGCATTAAAAATTGTTCTAAAAATTATATTGTTTATTTGGATATAACAGTTAAAGGACATTTTAAGATCATGCACATGAAAATATTTTGTTACAGGGTGCAGTAGAATCTCTGAGACATATTGATTCTGTAACAAAGGAGGTGCTGTATAATCCCAAATACGAAGAATTATTTGCACCTGAGGTGGGACCAGAAAATCCATTTCAGACAAGACAGCAACGTGCCCTTAAAAATATGCTTTCAGGTTTTGTTGAGCAGACACATATAAGTGACTTCCAATTTGAAAATCAGCGAAGGACTTTTAATAGTTACGGTATGCAGAATTTTGTGTAATATGTCGTTCATGAGTGTGTTGTCATTACAGCAAGTGGAATTTTTAGTGTTTATCTTTGGACTGTTTATTGTAAAATGATAAATCCAGTGTTGCATGTTTTATGATGTTATTGCTATTTGGTCATTGCCCCCCCCCCCCCCTTTTTTGGCTCTTAATGGACGTCATTTTCTTTCCAAGTTGTGTAGACATAGCACCTGTGCTTTGTATTCTAAAGGTACCTGGTTTAATTCACATTAAAGACCAGTCAGACTGAAGGTTAATGACTGCAGACAAATGTCAGGAGAGGGAAAGTGCTATTGAAAACTCTCGTCACCCGAAACAAGATAGGCAACGTACATTAAGTAAAAACTGTTTTATATGCCACCTCCAGGGGAAAGGGGTTGTTGGATATTGCAGTTTTCCAGATATTGGAATGTTATGCTTAATGTGTGTCTGACAGTAGCTAGCACCCTCATGGACAGACCTAATCCAATATGTCACTTTGTGTCCTGTCCTGTTTTCCTTGCTGCACTTTAAATTCCCCTTTTATCACTGCTAACATAACAAGTTGCACATATAATGTAAAAAATGAGAACACCAGCATTTAACTGTCTTAATCATTATACAATACTATATTCACTGCACTGAATTGCACATACATTTTGATGTCGCCATCTTCACTGTTCACTTATGTAATTTTACCCTGTAAGTAGTCTTTCTCGATCAGCTTAACAGATAACATAATACAAACTTAAACTTTACTTGTTATCAGTAGTAGTTAACTTGATTTCTTTATCTCTCTTCTGCACTTCACATGTCACCTTCTGATGCCTTTACTTCACCATGGATGCTTACACTCCACCTGGCATCATCACTGCCGTTCATCTGGATATAACTGGAGATCCTTGTGGGTCTTACTAGCTTTCTAGAAAATCGGATGAATGTGTGCTTGCTTGGTGCATTTTTGTTTTTGCAGAAAAGTGGGATACATAATATGTAGCTGCATTGGAATAGAATAGAATATTAAGTGGGTTTGAGCCCTTCCAGTCCCAATGCACTTATGCCTTTTTAACAGTCCCTTTCTGCCCGCATAGCTGACTGTGCTGAGTAACATGGCCAGCTTTTGGCAAACTACAGAAGTGTAGAATACGTGTTGGCAGCTTTATTCCAAGATTTTTAACTGTGATGATTTCTTTGAAGATTTGTTCTCAAGAGTTTTACTTTCAGAGTCTAGGTTCATAACAGCATTAATTAAAGTCTTCATCAGCTATAGTATGTGACACTAAAATCTCTTTATCTGCATCAGTCTACTCTTCCACATCAACCTGATTTCACATTCAGGGTTTGAAGGGTCCAGTTTTCAGACATCAACCCCATTTCATGAAATATGTCTATATTGCAAACATTAAATCCTGCAAAGTCATCTTTGCCTGAAGCACCCTCAGCTGCTCTTGTTGCTGGCCACAATTTCCTCTAGGCTTGGTGCAGAGTGTTTGCCTTCACTGAATTCCATGCACCGGCAATGTTGAAAACTGCATATTTGATAGTGTAAGTGTGGTGAAAGTCTTTTACTGTTCCTTCTTGATTCACAAGCTTGCAAAGGAAACCTCGCTGATAATAACACTTCATATTTTATGACTCCTTAGTCTGTAGTTTGTATAAGGGGCATCACATTTGGAGGAAGGAAAAGAACAGAAGTATTTTCCAACCATAGTTCAAATTCATGACAGTGTGCATTGCAAATATCAGGTAATAGTATGCATTTGATGTCTTCAGGCATGCCAGTCTTGTGGGAATGTTCTGTCACTGAGGGAATGAAAGGGTGGAAAAACCAATGCTTAAAGATCTTCCTGTCAGTCCTGAATTTGATTGTCCTGTATACTCCACAGGTAAATGGAGAACTTCTTGAAGTGTATGTGGATGCTGGTTTTAACCATCCACCCCAATCTAGCACTGAGGTTAAGAAAGAGAGAGCTATACCTTTGTCACCCCTGGGCCTTCATGGCCTGTTCTAGGGTGAGCTTTACCTTTATCAATTTGCTGGTTAGCCAAAATTTCTAGATAATCTTGTTATGGACAAAACAGTTTTCATGAACATCATGGCACATTCATATAACCATTTCTGCAGTGGAAAGGCAACAGTGCATTCTGTGTATGTTGAGCTATGTGTCACTGTCAACTATATAAAAATATTTAATGTTGCACAACAATGCTTTTATTACAAATTTATGTTGGTGGCAAAAATAAAATGTATGTAGGTCTTCATGTAAACTGCATGATGCTGCACAGAAACAACAAAAGTGTTTGTTTCTGTATGGCCTTTAGACCTACAGTTTGGCTAAACATTGTTATGATAGGAGACACATCACACAGTTTCTCAGTTTTTCTGTTTCCTTAAAAGTTTTATGAGATTGGAAGGAATTAATCAATTATGAAGCCATAAAGTATTAAATGTTATGAGTATGTGTTTGTATTCCTTCCTTAGTTGTCTGGCATGCACAGTACATCTTTTTTGTGCTGCATTATATTGTCGTCTGTGGCTGATCGGACTCTCCTGTGTTTTTTCACTTTATCTCATAAACAGCAGAGTTTCTTTAAAAAAGTTTTTGAACATAACATGTGTGTTTTCATTTACTGTACAACTTTTGTCTGAAACATTTCTCATTCCAACAAGAATTGAGCCAGATATTATCATAAATTTCCATAGGTTTTCATGGAAAGTACCTGTTACACTTGTCAGATTTTAATCAAACTTGAATTTTCTTGATAGATTTTTGGAGAAATTGTCAGATATCAAATTTCATAAAAATCTGTCCAGTGGGAACTGAGTTCTATGTGGACAGACAGACAGACGGATGGACAGACAGACATGATGAAACTGATAGTTGCTTTATGTCATTCTGCAAACATGCATAAATTTTTTTCTGCTGTAATCAAACTTACTGAGTTGGGACAACTCAGTCAGTATAGTGTCTGCATTGTGGGCTGGATGGTGGAACATCAGGACTCACATTCTGCCAGAGTAAAATCTTTTCCTGTTCACCACTGCACCCATATCAGCTCTGGGGCTCATCCGGCCTCCTAGCCAAAGGGTCCTGGGGCCTCTTTCCATAGCAGTAAAGCAGCTGGAGCATGAACCTCACCACTCACCTCCATCTACAAAGGATCAGTGTTGCATTCCTCCACTTACTGAATACATCTTTACGCATAGCATGTAACCTCAAGGACGACTATACCTTAACCTTTATCTCAAATACATATGAGCCAGGATAGTGTAGAGTATGCTGTGGGTGGACCATCTGGGTTTCTGTTTTTGGCAGGGATAAGAGACTTTCTGTTCTTTTCTTTTCGATTCCTCAAAATGCCAAGACCAGTTCAGGGGCCCACCCAATCTCCTATTTATTGGGTACTGTGGATTCTTTCCCCGGGGTTAAAGCAGCAGACTTGTGAAGTTTACCGCTCATCACGATCTGGTGCCAAGGTTAGGAATGTGTGGGGCTCTATTTGTACTCCTTTTCTGTGCCTTCATGGTGTGCACAGCGACAGTATTATTTTTTTAAGTTATTCCAAATATAATTGACTGTCAGGATTTTTCATGTGCTTTTTTTCTTTCAGGTTCCCATTACTTTTAGTCTATATTTCTTCCTAAAGAGGAAGATGTAGGCTAATAATATACATATACTGTGTGTGTGTGTGTGTGTGTGTGTGTTTATGTCTGTGTCTGTGTGTGTATGTGAGGGTGGGGGTGCAACTGCATGTAGATGTGGTGCTGTATCCATGTCTGCCCCTCTTTTAAACTTTGAAACCACATACCAGTTTTTACAAAGAGGCGTACAAGTTATGTGCCATTGGAGGACCCCTATAATCATAATTCTTAGCTTCCTACGGTTACTATAACAGTGAAGTAAGTGTGGGAACAGTACTGGGCCAAGCTGAGGTCCTGAAATAACGCATGGTTATGGATGTTAGAAATGTATACAATTTGTGCTATGTCATGTTTTTGTGGAAGGTAAAATAACAGCATGGTAATTATTAAAAAAAAATTGTGTACTGCTCAGTTTAATGGCCATAACTAGATAGGTAAAAAACATATGTACACATACATGAAATATTGTAAGTCAGTAGTTACTAGCATGGGGCGTTTGAAACTTAATGTCTGCCCTGACAGCAAGGCAGATGTCCTGCATAGATGCTGGTGTCCATATTGTCAGGCAGTGCACTGAATTTATTTGGAAATGATGTCTCATACCACATTAGTGTTTAGACTGACAGGTAGTTAGTCCCATGTGTTTGTATCTGGAGAGTGGACAGCTTCCTTCTCTCTGCTTATATAACATTTGCAATTATATTGCATATACTGAAAATGTCTGTCTGCATCATGTGCATGGCAGTACTGTCAGTGATTTTAAAGTTATTCCACTGCGCTTTCTTTTATAGGGTATGCTCTAGACCCCACAGTTGGAGGAGCACCTGAAGAGGCTACACATTTTATAGGAGCTACAGAAGCAGCAAATGAAGCTGATGGCAAAACAGTTTTTGAATCAACAAAGGAACGACCATCAGACAAGAGAAAACGTAGTAGAAATGACAATCCTTCAGATATTGAAGGATTTTTGGGTCCATGGGGAGGTTATGTTGATGAGAAGAGAGTGATGAAACCAAGTGACGTTAGTATATTTTACTTTATAAGTGCTGGAAATGCACATATAAACATATTTGGCATTCCTCTTTAGCGCTGTCTTTATTTGAAAGTGTGTTGTACAAAGGAACTAATGTGGCATAATGTATGTAATTCATGAAATGCTACTGATTTACTCAACATTATTTTTGTCCTGCTGAATATTTATTGACAAATGTCTCAGACATCAAGATGGTAGCCTTCTGGGATGTGATGCCTTGTGGTTTTATAAATGGCTATTAAAATTATAGAGGAAACTGCTACCTCCATCTTCGGGAACTGCAAACTGAAGTTTGGGACAGCAAGTTCCACCAAAAGTTTGGTACCCATCCATCAAACTACATGGTGTTTCATCCTAGAAGACCATAATCTTGACATCTGCTGCCGTGAGAACCATAAATCTCATTGTCCAAATAATGATTAGTTTAGATCTGAAGTTTACATAGCAGTGTCTGTGAGGATTACTGTTATCTGGGATGTGATACCCATAGTCTGGTAACTCAGTACCTATTTTTCAGTGGCACCTGCTTCTTGTAGCTGCAGGACATAAGCATTCAGGTGAGCTGGTATACTATGTGGCAACACATTGTAGGCGACAGCATTTGTCTTATATAGGGTCCAGCAGAAAAACCTTATGATTTTTAAGTTAAAATAAAATGAAAAGTATACTATCTTTTTACTCAAATTTATTACTAAAATTATCTTTAACTCAAAGCATTTTAATTACAACATTCACTTTCTGAATATAGTGTCTGTGAGGTGGTGTCCCTGTCAACACATTCCCCCAAGTGTTTCTGGAAGTTCTGCATCACTTGTTGCAGCATGTTGGGAGAAATTGCTGCCACTTCTTCCCTGATGTTCGGTTTCAAATCCACCGTTGTCCTTGGTTTATTTTCGTACACCTTGCTCTTGAGATATCCTCAGAGGGCGAAGTATTGCGACTAGGGACACTCATTCCGATGAATACTGAATTGCCAACGAAATATCCTTTGAGTCAAGACAGAATTTTTGTTTTTGAAATACGTCTCCACAGCAAAAGCCCGATGCTCTACAGACCAGCGCTCCATGGCAACTGAAATGCTTTGAGTCTCGCTAGAAGAGCGCTCAGGACAAATTCCCCATGCCAACGGTTCCACTCAGAACTGTTTTGCCAAATCGTCATGTATTTCTGCCAGACCCTGTACGTAACCATTTGTGTAATGGTTACTCCATGTTGCCCAACTTCATTCACAGTTAAATTTAGTAAACATAGTTTATTAGTAAGGGCTTCAGAAACTGAAGTTTATTAAAATTTATTCACTGGGAGTAGTTATTGCATTCAGGGGGAATGATGGATAGACACAGTGAAAACTTACTGTGATAAGTGTGTGTGTGTGTGTGTGTGTGTGTGTGTGTTGTGTAATGCCCCTAGAAATTAAAGTTTACTTTTGAGTAAAGAACTGTCTGTTCTGTTAGCACATGTGGTTCAGAAGTTGATATTTTCATATGAATTACAGGAAGAAGCTGCTGAGTTAGAAGAAATTCTTGCGAAACGACAAAAGAGAGGAAAGCAAGTGGATGACAAACCCCTGGAGGAAAAGACAGTATTACACAGTAAGGATAATATAATTGTTATTATATAAGATTATCTTAACTTGTTAAGCACAGTCATCTACCAATCTAAGCTGAGTTGACTTTGCAAGCTGGCAAATAGAAATCCATAACAGTTACTTGTAATAACCATTCATAATTGTAATTATTTTGTAGTATGTGAGACAGCAAGAAACAAGTTACATTTAATAGACTGATATTAAAATTTTCCTTAAAGACGTAGGGTGTGAACTGGATTTGCCTAGCTCAGGATATGGTCCAGTGAACACAGTAGTGAACTGTCGGCTACCATACAAGACATGGCATTTGTTGGTTGGGAGGATTTTGCACAGTGGATTTAATTGGCTAAAATGCAGTTATAATATTTGAATATGATACAATATACAGGCTTCATTTTGTGATTTCACCATGTAAAGAATATATTTGTGAGATTGAGCTATTTTAGTCTTTGTAGTAACATATTACAAAAGACTAATAATCCAGTTTTTTCCCCCTATAATAATATATACTTGGAAAACTGCATTTTAAATGCACCACATTTTCCAATATGTGTGTCAGTAACTGTCTTTCTTATTTGAGTATGTATTTTGCTTGTTTCTCACTGGCTATGATATTAACATTACTTTGTTTTTTAGTTAAAGATCCATTGGATTACCAGGGCCGTTCATTCCTGCATGCACCTCAAGATGTTGGTGTAAATCTACGATCTGATTCTCCTCCAGAGCGTTGCTTCCTTCCAAAAGCACATATCCACACGTGGCAGGGTCATACCAAGGGCATCTCTACTATACGTTGGTTTCCAAAGACTGCGCATCTTTTGTTATCCTGTAGCATGGACTGCAGGGTTAAGGTATCTGTCTATGCAGATGTGACCTTGATTTAGTAGCATGCAACCCCATCTCCAGTTTCTTTTCTCCGTTACAGGTATAATCTAGTGCTTTGTGCTTGTTCCTTTCACAGGCCATTGCAGATGAGGCTGTTTTGTCTAAATTTGTAACAGTTCAGTTTGGCCAGTCATTAAAAGCCAACTTTCTTGTAGTGTGTGTGTGTGTGTGTGTGCATGCGTGCATAAATAGGCCTTCATT
>Ga0268261_10001149_pt1 | contig 17831 bp, 13 predicted proteins | sample TergutNc150P1_FD_190353 | JGI IMG/M metagenome (GOLD analysis project Ga0268261, IMG submission 190353) | Nasutitermes corniger P1 segment gut microbial community from laboratory colony in Florida, USA - Nc150 P1 (SPAdes) (version 2) | ecosystem: Host-associated > Arthropoda: Insects >...
CCCCGGGGGGGGGGGAGGTATTCGCCACCTGTCCAGACCGGTCCTGTGGCCCAACCAACGGCCTGCAAAATGGATAACGCATCTCTTCCCGAGGAGTAAAGTGGCCTGGGGCATGGTGTTGACCACCCACCCCTATCTAGCGCCGAGGTTAAAGAAACAGTACAGCTTTGTCTCTACTCCCCCTCTGGGCACCTACAGCTAGTTCTAGGGTGAATTTCACCTTTACCGTTTCTCTCCTACTTAACTCCAAAGCCTTTATTGAGAAAAAAAGTCTCTCAATCACGAAATTTTACCGCATTTTATAAAGTCTAAGAATTTATAGTAACTTAATTGGAAACAACCACTGTAATCCTGTCTTGAGTTTGTTCAATCAAGTACAAATTACAGAAATTTAAAACCAATTTTTATAATAACCTCCCATTCGCGTGTATATCTCTCACGTCGTCTCTTACTTCAGGTTTACTCACTTATTTACTTACTCCATGGAGCCGAGTCCTTCTTGAGAAGCTAACAGGGTTTAAACTAGTCAAGAAATTCCCCACATTTTATAGAACCGGAAGGTTCATTACCGCATTCACAAGTGCCCGACACCTATCCCTATCCTGAGCTAGCTCAATCCAGTCCATAGCCCCACACCCCACTTCCTGAAGATTCATCTTAATATTAATCTGTCATCTACGCCTGAGTCTCCCAAGTGGTCTCTTTCCCTCAGGTTTCTCCATCAAAATCCTGTACACGCCTCTCCTCTCCCCCATTCGCGCCACATGTCTCACCCATCTCATTCTCCTCGATTTTATCACCCGAAAATTACTGGGTGAGGAGTACAGATCATTAAGCTCGTCATTATGTAGTTTTATCCACTCTCCTGTTACCTCGTTCCTTTTAGGCCCAAATATTCTCCTCAACACCCTATTCTCAAACACTCTCAGTCTACATTCCTCTCTCAATGTGAGCGACCAAGTTTCACACCCAAACAAAACAATAGGCAAACTTATAGTACTGTATGTCTTAATATTTACATTTTTGGATAGCAAACTAGAAGACAACGGATTCTGCGCTGAATAATAGTAAGCATTTCCTGATTTCAATCTGCACTTACTTTCTTCCTGAATAGAATTTTGATGTGTTAAGGTTGTTCCCAAATATCTGAACTCTTCCACTCTTTCAAAGGAACTATTATCAGACTTTATATTTTAACTTGGTCCTGCAATCTGATCTCGAAACATGACCATGTATTCAGTTTTATCAGCATTCACTTCCAGCCCAATCTCCTTACTAGCCACTACTAAATCTTTTGTGGATTTCATTATAGAATGTACGCTTCCTCCCAACATATTAACATTGTCAGCAGAAATCTGAAGCTGATGTGTACCATTTAATTTTAAGCCAACCTGGCTTACCTGAACACTCCTAATAACGTACTCTAAAGCACAGTTGAAAAGCAGTGGCGATAGAGCATCTCCTTTTTTCAAACAATTCCTAATAGGAAGCCTGTCAGACAGACTCTTACCTACTTGGACTCTGCTATACGTTTCAGTCAGACACACTTTTATTAACCTCACCAGTTTCATGGGGATACAAAACTCAATAAAAGTATTATACAAAACCTCTCTCCAAACTGAATCATAACCTTTCTTGAAGTCCATAAAGAGCTGATGCGCTGCTTCGTTGTACTCCCACTATTTCTCGAGTATTTTAGGAATGCAGAATATATGATCAGTAGTTGACCTGTTGCGTCGAAATCCACATAGATGATCCCCAGTAATTTCCTCTGCACATGGAATTAACCTAAACAGCAGGATGTTGGATAAAATTTTGTACGTAGTTGGCAAAGTGATATGCCCCTATAATGACTACAGTATGGTTTATCGCCCTTCTTATATGTAGGTACAATAATCGATTCCTTCCACTCCTTAGGCAATTTCTCCTTATTCAAAATAGAAATAAAAAGTTTAGATATTTTACGGCGAACTTTCCTACCCTCTGCCTTAATCAGTTCTGCTGGGATTTGATCAATACGTGGTGATTTCGGCTTTTTATCTTTTCAATAGCCAGCTCAAGGTCAAAGGCACTTGGCTCAGGCACTAGTGATTCTGCTGTGTGTAATTCTGTCTCCCTAACATCATTAACACCGTTCATATTCAATAGCTGAGAGAAATGTTTCCTCCACCTAGGCAAAATACTGTGGGAATCTGCAACCAAATCACCCTTATCATTCTCTACTATATTATTTCTAGACCGGTAACCCTTCTTAAAGCCATTGATGCCCCTGTACAAGTCCCTAATATTTTTTATCTTACTATTAGTTTCACGTTCCTCAATATTAGTTTTCAGATAATATTTTTTTTTGTTCCTGAAATGTCTGCTAGCTGCACGTCTTACATTGTTTAGATTATCTACATTGCTTTGGCTTGAATCCTGTAACCACTGCATTTTAGCCTGATTCCTTTGATCTAAAAAAACCTAAACATTCTTTTTCAAACCATGGTTTATGCTGCTTCATTTTGTGCAGTCCTAGACTCTCTTCAGCTGGGTTTTGATATTCTCTTTAATGTTCTCCCAAGCCCTATTTATGTCCCCGTCATCATTTAAGTTCTCCATAGCTGCAAAACTCTTCGCTATCTCAACCTTATAATCTTGCCTAAACTCCAGTTAATTTAGCTTCCTCAGATTAAATCTTTTCCCATCAAACATCTTTGCTGCTTGTTTACTTACTGCCAATTTTTCCTAACTTTTGCAACCACCAAGCATTGATTGATGTCACAGTCAGCTCCCCTGTAACTTCGTACATCTAGTATGCTCGACTGTCATCTCGTATGTATCAATATGGTTGTGAGTCTTCGCATCAGGAGAGGTCCAGGTGTACTTATGAATGTTTCGGTGTGGGAACATCGTGCTCTTAACAACGAGATTTTTTGATGTGGTAAAACTTACTATTCTAATACCATTATCATTACTATCCTGATGTACAGTGTCATTCCCAACTGTCGGATTGAAAATTCTTTATCTCCCAACTTTTGCATTAAAACTCCTAATAGAATTTTCATTTGGTATTAACCCTTTAAACTTCGAGTTAAATCCCATCTGCCATCTGCTGGCATTATTAAAAGCTCACCGTATTCTCCAAGTTAGCAGGATAAGGGTTAAAGAAAATAATAAAAAAACTGCCACAATTTCTCACGAAAACTGTCTTTTGAGTCATCACTTTTCTCCTCACGTGGTGTATGCACATTGAGAACATTGGTATTAAACCAACGACTTCTCAGAACTATATATGACATCTTGTCGCTAACAAACTTACTCTCTTAACTGCTGATGTTATTCTGTGGCGTACAAACAATTTTGTACCCAACTGATGACTTTCGTTTCCTTTTCCGCAGAAAAAAATTAAAATCCCCTGCTCTTACTGTGCCCTCTTTGTCCCACCTAACTTCCAGCACAACTACTAAATCTAATTTGTATCTTCCTAAACCCTTTGCTGCTGCTCTAATTGAAGCTGCTCTATGCAGGCTCATAACATTCCACGTACCAAATCTCATGTCCCTTGTTCGTTGCTTCTTGCTTCAGGTTTACCTGACTAAACTCTTGGGCGAATTCTTACCTCAACGCATGCTACAAGACACACCCATTCCATTTTTTCTTTATTTGATGAACATAGTAGGTGTAGTCTATAATCATTACCGGAAAATGCGAATCCTGCTCTTTTCTATTTTCTCCACCTTTTCCGTTATTTCTTCTCACTTAGGTATAGAGGGACACCGAAAAGCGGAATGTGTATAGTGAAAAAGAAAGAGCCTCCAGACCCGCTCTGGACCCATTCACCTTCCTATTCAATGAGTTCAGGGGGCTCTTTCCCCGGTGTGTTCGGTAGCCGGGGTGCAAACAGATAATTCATCTGCATTTAGTGCCGGAGTTAAGAATGAATGGAGCTAAAGATCCACTCACCACTGTCTTCATGGTATGAATAGAAACAACTTCGCCTTTCAGTCTCGGATACTGTGATTAAAACTAGATATAACGGGCGAGTCGGATTGGATGTAATTTTTTATTCTTAAGACGTTAAATAAATCAGTTCTTGAAATTTTGTATTTTTCATACAAAACCTAGTTGAGGAAGGATGCTGAAAGTTCGTATTAGCCCTAACAACCTGCTACTGAGAAGTTTAAATACAGAACACATTAAGTAAAATACTAAAGGAGGACGAAAGGACTCACCTCTGGAGCCGCGTGTCGCATTACAATGGAGCTCGTCCTCTCCGTCGGGACAATCACGAGTGCCGTCACACATTCCAGCACGAGACACACAGCCACCTGTCAGTCCACAACGAAAAGCTTGTGGTGGACATGTCTTGGTGTCTTTGCACTCCTCGTCAGACCCGTCAGGGCAATCCTGTCTCCCGTCACACACAAAGAACCAACTGATACACACACCAGTTGATCGGCACTGCAAAACGATAGGAATCGATATCATATTATAAAATACTAGGTTGTGATATAATAAAAATTAACCGAGAATTGGTACGTGTAGGTGGATTAATGGGTTTGTGTCCTGTTTTAAGTACATTCACCCTTCGTCTATCACGGGTTCGCACTTCGCGGTTTTACAAATTCGAGGGGTCGCCACAAGATTAAAAATAATAAAATCCCTAAGCAATCCAGCGCATTCTAGAAGGTACTAGAAACTTCGCGTAGAAGTGGTGCAGCCTGTCAAGCGATCCCCACGTGACTTGCCCCTGCTGTCAAGGAAGGTGAACCAGTTGCAAAATGACATTAAGAGTACGTATAAAGCAAATTAAAATATTTTTAATATTTCATTTTAATTAATTCGTGGTTAAATGACTAAAATACATATAGACATAAAAGAAACATTAAAATACATTCTTATAAAGAAAAACACTAAAAATACTAGAGATTGTTTTTGAAGGGTTGGGCAGTAAATTGTTGGCAGATTTTGGCTTTTCGAAGGCGGTTTTGGAAACTCCCCCCAATGAAAAGCGGGGGCTGACTGTAAATACCTACTTGGACTATATACAATCAATTTAAAATCACGGAAGGCGTTATTCAGTACGACCCGTAAAAAGATACCTTCAATTTTATAATTACTTTCTGATCGTAACGCATTGAGACTAGTTAGTAGTAGCGACTAGAATCTACGATAAGAGATCGTGGATTCGGGGTTGGATTTCTTATAAGCGCAGAATTTCTGTGTTCTCAAAGGTGTTGAGACCTTCTCTGAGGTCCGTCAGTCATTTTTTTCAACTGGCAGGTACCGAAGTTTCCTTGACCATTGGTTAAGCGACAGAAGCCTAAAGCTTATCGCTCCCCTCCAATTATAAATCTTCAAGGGCTATTACTATTTAAGCACAAGGACAAATTGTACGCACCCTTGAATTTACTGTCTTGTATCGCTACAAACCTACGCTGTCTAGGGCCTCCCACAGCTGTTGTTAATCAACAACTCTTTTGGGGTTTCTGAACCGCATAGTAAGTAGAATTTCCGACGCTTCGGCAAAACGTGCGAACTTCCTCTTAACGGTGACGATTAGGTTGTGGTGGATACTAAAGTAGATGGTATGGGAAGAATGTGTCGGTTATACGAAAACATTGAGGAAATGCAGGACATTCAGAGCGGGGGAAGAAGAATATGCTTCTCCGAAACTTCGTAATAGTCCACCACTGCGCGATGTAGAAACCAAAAGAAGAACAGCAACTTTTTTACTCTTGTTTTGTGGGCGTTTAATAGGATTTCTTGGACAGTGGGATGGATCCCTCGCAAGGCTCTTATATACAGAGCTCCCCCCCCACCAAAAATGCATAAATACATATATATCCTCAGTAGAATTCGAACCCATCATCCCGTGTTCATGCGGCAGAAAACGGGGCAATCTGATAAAAGTTTAACATTTACCGTCATAATTAGATATATAAAAGAGATTTGAACTTCTTCCTTGGAGGAAATTTCATACCATGTTTACAGAGCTGCGACACTGTGAATGTTGTTAGCCTACCATAACAATGAGGCAAAATGCTCCCCCAAATGGGCGGTGACCACCTAGCAAAGTACGCGGTGTCAGAACTTAGAGATTATGAATTAAGTGTGTTTATTTGTTGTTGGAATTACAGTTGCAGTTACACTTGCTGCAGGTGGCTGACCTGGAAGGTTCCTTTATAACAGCCGGTGTTCAGGCTGCCGCAGGAGTGACTGCTGTTCTTGATGATACAATCGCAGACACCGTCCACGCAGCGCGACCCGGCGTCGGCGGTCTGGCACTGCAGGTCGGAAACACAGGGCAGACCGAGCGTGACAGCCACTCCTTCGCCTACGCCTCTAATTCGTGTCCACACAACTATGAAATAATCAGCTTTCTGAGAGGATTCACAGCAACACAGACCGAAGCTAATACACATATATATCCACGAATATCCTATATTAGGTTTCCACCGCTGTAAATATTTATTAGACTGAGGTCTTCCAGGATACGGTGCTGTGTAGCCTGGCAAGTGGCGACCAAATTTTCGGTAGAACCTGCCGGCTCTTTTATCTTCTGCTCTAGAGACGGGAGCAGCCCTTTCCTCCTAAAGCCAGCAAGCACCTACCCGTCATCTTGCGGCCATAACCCAGGAAAACCACAATCCAGGTGGATAACAAATATTGCTAGTAATGATCTTTATATCACACTGAGATGTTCAAAAACTGTCGCCCACTAGACCCCAACCAGCGCAAGTTTTATCCCACACCTTGTGTCATCCTTCGAGTTCTGTTTTAATATCATGTTTCACTACAAATCTAGTCTAAGTATGTCGACTTATTCTTCCATTCGAGGTTTCATACTATAATTTTGAACACATGTTTGATTTCCCCCAGCAAGTCTCACCCGTCTTGATTTCTTAAAGCTAAAGAATTTGTGAAAGTATAAATTGTAAATCTTATTATTATTTAATGTTCTAAATTATCCTGTGTCTTACTCTGTGGAAGAAGGACCAGGTTTTACAACCATACAAACCAACAGGTAAAATTAAAATCTACGTAACTTAATCCCTACATTTTCAAATTGGTGACGGAAAAACGAAAGATTTTGAACAGCATGGTAGCAAACATTTTAGAAATTTAACATGCTTTTAACTGCTTTCTGAATATAATTTTGGTTTATTAAATTAATGCACAATTTCAAACTGCGCGCACCTACAGATCAATTGAATTACATCAACTACGTGCACAATAAATTTGTTACATATTATATAATAAAAATTATGGCTTGTTTGTTCTGTTCCAGAATTTTCTATTTTTCTACGTTTTTGAAGGTTTAATCAGCCACTAAATACGACTATAGTGCCATGCATTCTAATGATAAGATACGACAAAGGCCTGTTTAATTCTCTCTGTATTTATTCCTCGTCCAACTCCCACACCAGCATCTATGTTTCTGCAATTTAATGACTTGTTGCGACGAAATAAAGTTATTTGTACAGACCACAAAGTAAAATGTCCAGTTTGTCATTTGGCTACGGAATTCCATCTGACCTGATATCGCTCAGCCTAACATATTTCATAAATATTTATTCTTCCTTCATGATGCAGATGTTCCCCATAACAAACACATTCTGTCTGCTTTCTTGCGGACCATGTTTGTATCTGAAGACACTGCCTTTAGCCTTTATATTTACAATTAAGATATTGTACTTAACACGACCTTGGTGCTCCGCAACGCTTCTAGCCCCGAAGTAGAGTCTTCTGTAATCATGATGAAGCTTTCCGCGTTCGGCACACGTCTTGGCAATCAAAGAACTCCAGCACATACAGCTGTCCAATGAGCTCTGCCTAGCCACAGTTCATAAACTGTTATTTAAATTTTTGTATTTTCCCTAATATGGTTCTAACCCGTCTTTAATCACAATGTAAATAATTACAATGTAATTTTATAAATTAATTTAGTCGCCGTGAAAGCTTTACATTATAGTAACATTTACTACAACCCTATAGGGCTTTGACGATGGTGCATAACCCAGTAACACATTCTCATTGTTTTACTTCCGAAACTTCGCGTTTTAAAGTGTTTTAAAAATTTAGACGATGGACAAAGTCCAAAAAAGGAGACTGTGTCAGTATCGTAATATTTGCTTTGGAAGAAGCAAGCCTGAAACTGGGAACCAATGCTGACCAAAAGAGGTAGTGTGTTAAATTTCAGTAGATACAATGGGAAAATTCTACACCGTCAATGAGATCAGATGTCATAAACCATCTTCAGAACTCTATAGAATAGTATGTAGAGTACAGTATTTTGCACACTGGTATCCTTGTAAGTAATAGTCCGAATTTCTAAGTTGGATAAGATATCTGTGCACTGACCGTGATGCTAAGTGCGTGCTTACTTCATTTAACAGGAAAACACACACAAAATGTTGCTACCGCAGTTCGGACGTCTTTTATTGAGGTGGGAATTCACACTGCGGCTGAAGATTTTTGTTTTATCTGTCAATGCTCTATTTAACAGTGCTTTCAACTATTAAGACTCTAGAATGTTAAAGGGTATGATGATTAGGGAACAAAGTGGAAAAATGTTTAATGTATTTTCTTGACCCTTGCCTGTAGAAATGGAGGAAGACCACAAACAAACCATTAGGATAACATCTTTCTACATCAATATCTCAATCCGGAATTCCCGAATAAAGACAAGACTTCTTTCGACTCAGTCGACAAATTCTGTGCTGTTTCGGACTTCAAAAATTTTCGTGTTACAATCATGTTTAAAATGCTTGGACAAACTTCAAGAATGAGTTTTTCACATCAAAACAAATAAAAATTTTCATATAAACATACGTCCGGAAAAGAATGGTTTCTGATTTTAATTGCAGACTGCTTTCAACTATACTCAAAGTAAGTATGTCATATTTTACTAACACCTGTCATAACACATTTACAGTATATGTTCCCAGTCTAATAACTGTTGAGTTCCTATTGTTTATCAAGTCACAGTTCACAATAAATGCTCAAAATATCGCCCACCTGAATTACTATACGCATGTAAAAATAAGATCATGGACTGTCACACACATTCAAAGGTTCTGGGGCAATTACAAATGGTTTGACAGGCATAAACATATGTTGGTAAGAGTCTCTTCGTTTTAAATTAGAACTGAATACTGTAGGGGTTTTGAGTGTTCACACAGTCTGAAGGATTGAGCCCATGCGATCTTGAAGTTTGTATTTCGAAAATTTAAGCGCGAAAATATGTTAGTATAAAATATTTCCTTGTTTGGTGTGGTTACCTCGCTCCCGAAGTTTTTCCAAGTATGTGGATACGCTCTTTATAATTGTTCCTTCATTTGCATCTTGTACATGCAGACGTCACACCATGTCCTGACTTACCTGTTGTTGGTGCCATTGGAACCAGAGAAGTGACTTCTGTCGAAAAATCTGGTGAGTCATCGCGTAATGTAGTTGACTGCTCTGATAGATCATACTGTGTTTCAGATTTTTGTGAAGTCACTGTTACTGACATAGTTGTTGCGGAAGATTGCGTTGCGTAATGTGATAATCCTAGTGTAAACGAATGTGTGCTCGTTGTTGCTTCTGGTTTTGCTGTTTGTATTTGATGAACAAACTGTGACGATTGGCTCTGAAGCTTAGTTGACGCTTCTACAGAGGATGGAGTCCATAATGGCGTCGTTGTTTCTTCCTCTGTGGTTGAAGCGTGAGTATCCTCCAAAGAGGTTACAGCAGACGTAAGGGTCAGAAGAGGTATCGTTGCATAAGACTCTTGTGAAGACGTTGTTTGTGTATAAAATAACTTATCTTCCACGTGGGTGTAATTTAACATAGCAGTAGGCGGATGAGATAAAGAAGTAGGCGAAAACGTTTGTGGAAGATTAAGCAAAGTTACATTTATTTCTGATGATGGCGGAGACGGAGTCGTAGAACTTAAAGAAGTTAATGTTACTGGCTGCCAAGCTCCTGCTGATGAAGTATTTGGTGAATCTATTTGTGATGGTCCTAACGCTGAAGGGTTTCCGTCTTCTGTTGGGATAGCAAACCGGTAACAAGACTTGCCGCTTTGTTTCATCGGAGGGTTGCACTGGCAGCGACCAAAAAGATTCGGGATCAAGAAGTCGCAATGTGTATCGCTGTCCCAAAGACGGCAGTGCGCATCGCTGTAACAGACGTCCCCTGGGCTAGCGGCTGAAACCAGAGACAATTTTCAATGTGTTAGAATCATAGGCTTACTTACTTACTCCATGGAGCAGAGTCTTTTTTTAGAAGCTAACGGGTTCTCAGTCAAGAAATTCCCCGCATTTTATGAAAGCCGAAAGTTTATTGCTGCGTTTACAAGAACCTATCCATATCGTAAGACAGATGAATCCAGTCGATACCTTCTCATCCCACGTCCTGAAGATCCATCTTAATATTATCCTACCATCTAAGCCTGGGTCTTCCGAGCTGTCCCTTTCCCTCAGATATCCCCACCAAAACTCAGTGCACACCTCTCATCTCCCCCACACCTGCTACATGCCCTGCTCAACTTATTATTCTCGATTTGATTATCCAGATAATATTTGATGGACAGTACAGATTATTAAGCTTCTCATTATGTATTTTTTCCCATTCCCCTTTTATCTCGTCCCTCTTAGGCCTAAAAATTTTCCTCAGCACAATATTCTCAAACACCCTCAACATAAGTTCCTCCCTCAAAATTATAGTTATAAGTAGCTTAAAATCTGTATATTTTGGATAGCAAACTGGAAGGCAAAAATTCTGCACCGAATGACAGCAAGCATTCCCTGACCTCATTTTGCCCTTAATTTCTTCCTGAATGAAATCGTGATTCGTTTGAGTTGTTCCAACATATTTGAACTGATTCGCGGTTTAAAAGGAACTATTATCAATTTTTATTTTGTGACGTCGTCCTGCATTCTGATCTCGAGATATAACAGTGTACTTAGTTTTATCAGTACGTACTTCTAGTCCGATCTCCTTACCAGCAACTACTACAGCGCCTGTGTTTTTCTTCATAGTATGTACGCTTTCACCAAATATGTTAACCTTAACAGAAAAGACTAGGTGATATGCACCATTGAATTTCAAGCCATCTAAAGCAAGACTGAAAAGCAATGACGGTCAAGCATTCCCTTGTATTAGACTCATAGTTTACATGAGAAAATAGCCTTCTTTTACTCGCCGTTCTTTCACACTAAATTGAGTGGGAGTAATACAACTGATAGTTTCTTACATCACACAATTTAAGTAAAGCCCTACTTGGGTTTAAATATGTCTGAGGGTTGTATATTACACTTCAGGTTACGGAGATAGCTGGATTAGCTCAGTGTGCATAATAACCATGTTTCGGTACGGATAATCGACATATGGTGCTGAAAGCGCCCCACGGAAACGAGATTGTTTTTGTTCTATACAGGGTTCCGATCGGCTCCGATAGCCAACTAGCCTCTAGCTGAATTGTTCCGGGGTGGGTCTTCCTTCGAATGTATAGTGACCGGGACGCGAAACTAATCATTCACCACCATGTGGAGCAGCAGAGCTTAAGAATACCTCCACTTCCACTTACTTCATGACACTGTGCTTAATTAAGTAGCGGGAAAAGAAGTTTTTCTCAGCTTTGCATTACAATTACTATAAATGGATCCGATGTGTAAATGAATACTCCAAAATTATCGTACTGCCAAGTACACACTAAGATGAAGTTTAAATGTAAGGTAACAAAAGCTGTCTTTTCGAGAATTGGAGACTGATTTTGCTCTATACAAGGTACAAGCGTAGATGGCACACATCAGACTTTCAGTTAGTCACCACTTAAATTTAGTCATTTGTCTTAGCATGGCACCCAGTCATGTAACCCGGCGTAAAAAAATTGTGTCAATATCTGTAGCCGTAAGTTGATCGCTTGCTTCACTCTGGCGTCTATTGCGAATCACTTGCTGGCCAGGTGCTCCTTAAGGCGTCCATAGATTTGGAAAGCAATGCACCCCATACTTGCAAACAAACTTCAGACTGTTTAAGGCATTGCGGCTGGGAGGTAATACAAGACACTCCCTAAGACCTCTATCTTTTATCCAGTGATTCCTGTCTCCTTTGGCGATTAAAAGCGCCTGGCTGACAAGCGATTTACAACGGACACAGAAATGAAGCAAGCTGTCATATGCTGGCTACAGATACTTGATAATAATTTCTGTTCACGCCCGGGTACAAGGTTTGTTGGCAACATAAGACAAATGCTTCAATATCAAGGGTGATTACGTGGAGGTCTAATGTGCACCATTTGCTAGCGAAGTGCCATATGTATATCAAAATCTGTTTGAAGTATTCGGTGTCATATTGCATACTTTTGAAACTGCTTTATATACGAGGGTGTATCAAAAAAGTTCCGAGACTGGACCTATAGACAAGAATGTATTTACTTGATATAAGTTTGGGCAGGATTCCCTTCAAAATAGTCCCCTTGTGCAGCGACACATCGATTCCAGCGCCGTTGCCACTGCTGGAACGCGTGCTGGAAGTCCTGTTCTTGAAGCGTACCAAAAACATTCTGCGATTCCCGCTGGATCTCTTCCACTCTGTCAAAGCGACGACCCTTTAGCTGCAGCTTCATCTCCGGGAAGAAGAAGTCGCAAGGGACCAAATCTGGTGAACAAGGCGGATGCGGAAGTGTGATAATGCCTTTGTGGGCGAGAAACTCACACGTTGCGAGAGCTCGGTGAGAAGGTGCATTGTCATCATGGAGCAGCCAATTGCCCGCGCACCACAGTTCAGTTCGTTTTCGCCGAATTTCCTCCCTCAGACGTAGAAGAACATTGTAGTAGAACTCGGCTTTCACGGTCTGGCCTTCGGGGACAAATTCACGGTGCACAATCCCTCGAATATCGAAAAACACGATGAGCATGCTCTTGGTCGCGCTGCGGCTCTGCCTCGCCTTCTTCGTTCTTGGGGATCCTGGGCTCTTCCATTGCAAAGATTGTTGTTTAGTCTCGGGATCATACCCATAAACCTAACTCTCGTCCCCAGTGATGACCATCGACATGAAGGTTGGGTCATCCACGGCACGCTGACGAAGCTCTTGACAAATTGCAACACGGTGCTCTTTCTGTTTGCGGTCAGAAGCCTGGGTACAAACTTTGCAGCAACACGGTGCATGTTCAAATCACACGTGAGAATTGTCTGCACTGTTCCGTATGACACATTAACGATTGTAGCAATGCCCTTAATGGTTCTCCGACGATCCTCATGCACAAGCCGCCGAATTGTTTCCACATTTTTAGGTGTTGAGCTCTTGGAAATTCGCCCTGACCTCTCGTCGTCTTCGAGTGATGTTCTGACTCTCTTGAAGCGCGCGTGCCACTCGAAACACCTCGCACGACTCATGGCCTCGTTTCTATACGTCGTATCATTTCAAAAGTCTCCGCTCCAGATTTGCCAAGTTCCACGCAGAATTTGATGTTTGCCTTCTGCTCCAGTTTCACGTCCATGCTGAAATCGCAAATGTGAAGAGACAAGTGGTGACAAACACTCGTGTTGTGCAACTCCCAATGTTCACAAAGCGACGCCACTCGGCATGCTGAGTGGTGACGTTCTCTGCTCCCAAGCACAGCGCCATCGGTTGGCGGTCTGTGAAACTAGTCTCGAAACTTTTTGATACACCCTTGTATATACAGGCCTATTCATATACACTATGCATATAGGTGGTGCCGTCAAGCAGGTCCTGGACTGAACGTGAGAAGACACTACTAATGCACAAACTTCTGCTATTAATGTAGAGAGAAGAGAGCATTCTGAGTCATTCCCTCTTGAAGTCAGGCAGTAGCAGGTCAAATTTTTTAGTAATATGTTTTTAGGTTAAAGAGTGTGTTGTTCCATTTGCGATTTTGGCGTACCTAGAAAATTGCTACTATAAAAACAGCGTGTCTACCATAAAAGTTTGCTTTAGACAGTGAGGATGAGGGGGGGGGGGGATGCTACGGAATGTTTCGAATGTTGAACGTAGATTTCGTAAAGCAGGAAATGAAAGACCAGAAGTTTCTGAGTGATTTACAAAATTAAAAAGGATTTTGAGCTTTGCTGAAAATTCTCAAGGCTTCGGTCCATCTAAACAAGGAAATGTGAATCTTCGAAAACAGAGGAGTCTCTCTCCGTGAATCTTCTAACATATCGGGAATTTAGTTCGGTTCGGTTCAAATCATGTTGCAAGAAAATCTGAACGTATGTATAATTGCCATCAAATTCTGAATACATTCTGGCTAAAAAAAAGTTACTGTAGTCTGTCACCCTCCCTACTCACACGATTTAAATAGTGTGACTTCTCTTTGTTAAAAACTCACAGCTGGATTAAACAGGACATTTAATATCAGCACGATCCACACAAAGTCACGTGATGCACTTTAAGAGTTGCAAAATATGCAGTTTACAAAAATTCCTCCCACATTCGCTCGTTGGGCTCTTTGTATAAATTCCCCAGATTACTACATTGAAGGGGGCAACTTTGATTAGAAGGTTGTTGTTATAAATAAAATCTTTAAAACTGGAAAATATTTGATCGTACCACGTATAAACGTGGGCTAAAATGTCTTTTTTTCCTTAGACGTACAAATTAATTTTGCTCTTCCACAACAGGTTGCTTATCTCGAGTAATAAATAATTCCACATGTGTTGTGAAAAATATGATACACGCCTCTGAGTTATTCGTCACTGAGGAACATGAAGTAATTGGGAAGTCTTTCCCTTACAGTATAATTCATTCCAGACACAAGGTCAAGACCCGTGCAATTTCACGTACGACTTGAGGCTGACAAAGATGCACTGAGGCAATAAGGCACGGGGAATTTTCCAGACTCTGCTACCCTTTTACCATTAACTTCGTTGATAGTTTATGTACGTCCATCTGATGTTAAATAGCCCCAGTAATTGATAATGATCTGTAGTACCTTATGATACACACAACTATTAATCTCGAAACTCAGGTGTCAAGTACAATTCTTTTACGACTCGTGTATTGGCTTGGGTTGTGACTAAATTAGGAAGATAAAATTTCAGACATTGCGGCTAAAAGTTTGGACATTGTTCACAGCCTCTGTATAAAAAATTCAAAACGTTTTGAAGACTGGACATTACTCCACTTTTAGGTGGAATGGGTGAGTGAGAGAACCTACTCTGCTAGGTTCTCTCAAAAGGGCTACCCTCAATTCGTAGACTGGAAAATTGACACTACATCATTCTAACGGACCTTCAGAGTAGGTTGACCATTTACTCTATACAGACCGAAAACGGAGGCAGATCCGGCCTAAGGACGCTGTAGGTATTTTTACCAGAGATTATAAACAATGTCCAAAACTTGTCACTACCGTGGAAGAATTAGAAGATGAACAGTTAAATAGAAAATATGTCTACCTCGGCGATAGTGGAGGAAACTTCACCCGAAAGGCTGGTGTATATATATATATATATATATATATATGTATATATATATGAGTTTCACACACATGAGTTTGTTCATTTGGCAACGGATACTGAAGAGTGGCGAGTCCTATAGTTGAGGTAATGAGAGGGAGGAAAGAAAATTATCGAGGGACAAAGTTGGCTAGTTACTTTCCCGTGTAAATAATGCAGATGCACAGTCTGATAAGAGTGTGCTCCAGAGCAATAACAGACCTTCGGTTTCCTTACAAAGCTGGAAATTTGTTGACCCACTAGCCAAAATGCCAGGATCTAAAATGCCGTTTCATCTTTCAGTAACTATTTCGCTAATTAGCAAAACTAACACTGCCGTAATTTCTGATCTGCTAAAGGGGTTGTTATTTGGAAATACGAAAGTTTTTGTCTACGTATAATTGCATTATAGGGAAATCTGGGTTCGATTCCCGACTGGGCTGGAGTTTTACCTTCTCCACAGTTTTCAGTTCAATTATTGCGCCCGCCGAGAATCCTTTTTTGTGATTACTATAGCTAAAGCGAGTGGAGGTGAAAGAGATTACTAATCTTCATCTAGTGTCCAGGTTAAGTTTTCTTGGAGCTATATATCCATTCCATACATGTTTTTATGGCGTGAAGATTAATTAAGCACCAGACAGTCTTACATTTGTTTATTAAAGAAGCTGTCGATAATTCTGGATATAAAAAAGCTGCCATTGCCTCTTTTGCCGTAATAACCCGTCATTTGTCTGAAAGAACGAAAGCGTTACGGACATATATAGTAAACTGTACCACAGCTTCCGGTCTTTCTCAATGTTAAGTGTCTTCCTAATATTCTGACTGCCGTTGTGTTTTGTCATACGAGGAGAAGGTAAAGATATTCCTGTCCACGCCATTAAGTCATATAGGAGGAGCAGAGATACAGCTCCACGCATTCATAACCTCGGCGCTGGTCGGAGGTGAGTGACCAACCTCACGCCCCCGTCGCCTTACCCTAAGAAAACAACCAGTACCCATTGAATAGGAAGCTGGGTGGCAAAAGTGCCGGTCTGGACGTTTTGGAGTAAAGAAAACCTCTTGCCCTTGCCGGGATTCGAACTCAGGGTCATTTAGCTTGTAGTCTCGTCACGATATATAATATGCTATCCCGTTCTCCTTAACGTAAGATGGGAGGATAATATTAAAATGGATCCTAGAGAAACAGGACAGGATGGTGCGGCTTAGGATAAGATCCGTTGGCGGGCTTGTGGTTAACACGGTAACGAAAGGCCGGGTTCCATAAAACTGAGAGGATTTCTTAACCATATGACGTTACGTCAGCATTTCAAGAAGACTAATGCTCAGTGGAGTTAGAAAAGTTTTAACATCCCTGGCCTATGGCTTTCATAAATCTCTATTCAGCATGGCAGTCACATGGCCAGCAGGGTCACTTACGCATGCGGTTTCCATAAAACTCGGAGGATTTCTTAACCATATGACGTTATGTCAGCATTTCAAGAAGACTAATGCTCAGTGGAGTTAGAAAAGTTTTGACATCCCTGGCCTATGGCTTTCCTAAATCTCTATTCAGCATGGCAGTCACATGGCCAGCAGGGTCACTTACGCATGCGGTTTCCATAAAACTCGGAGGATTTCTTAACCCTATGACGTTATGTCAGCATTTCAAGAAGACTAATGCTCAGTGGAGTTAGAAATGTTTTGACATCCCTGGCCTATGGCTTTCCTAAATCTCTATTCAGCATGGCAGTCACATGGCCAGCAGGGTCACTTACGCATGCGGCCACATTTGCTGCTGCCAATAACATATTATTCACAACACTTGTCCTATGACGTGCCCTGAAGCTCCTGACTTCCTGCGTTAGCAGGAAGTCATGAACCCGTATTGTTCGTTTGTACGACTGGCCTGTTACTGTCAGTGGAAATTGATAAAGGTATGCGAGACGACAGTAATCTTTGTCTCGGGTGTAACACCGTTTAGTCTGGTAAAAATTTACCTGTGTTTCAGAAAACCTGCTTGTAACATAACAAAAATATTCAAATTACATAATACCGGTTAAGGGAACAGTAGATGTAAGGGGAAAAGAGAAGGACGTGAATAGGATACATATATATTATGTAATTGCATGTCGGAATATTGACTCTTCGTTTCTTGCGAACACGCATATCAGCAATATCAACTTAACAATTAGAGGCTTCATAATTATTTAATGTAAGGTGTGATGACAATATATTGTTCCAAGTACACTGAGTTTTGCAGAGTCCAATGTGAGATAAAACGATGTTCTCAAGACAACACTGTCCTTGTATACACACGAAGGCATATAGGCTAGAGATTTAGGGCAACTCATTTTTAACCCTTAGGCGACTAAAGTCATATATATATATATATATATATATATATATATATATATATATATATATAT
>Ga0268261_10001150_pt1 | contig 17826 bp, 12 predicted proteins | sample TergutNc150P1_FD_190353 | JGI IMG/M metagenome (GOLD analysis project Ga0268261, IMG submission 190353) | Nasutitermes corniger P1 segment gut microbial community from laboratory colony in Florida, USA - Nc150 P1 (SPAdes) (version 2) | ecosystem: Host-associated > Arthropoda: Insects >...
GAGCTGATCACTCGTCCAGAGGAGTCCTACCGACTGTGCTGCGTCGTTGTGTGTGATCTAGAAACATCAAGAATGGGTGCTCCATATATATATGACATTAGTCGCCTAAGGGTTAATGTACCATCTGATGGATTCCACCTGCCTGTAACTCCCTGGGCTACTGCTGGAACCACTGTGGCCATGGCATCTTTGCCAGATTTTAAGTGCTTTTTTGAGGAGGCTGAGCACATGGAAGTTGCGTGACTAAAGGTCTGGGGCTGTATGGAAGATTGTTCCAACACTGTCCAGCATAAGTGCAGAAGAAATCACTGACAGTAAGGCCACATGATAGCCCTCATGAGCATTCTACTTCCTACACTTGATCAGTGTACAGATTTTCTTGAACTACACGTCACACTTTGAGAATATGCAAAATAGTATCAAACTGTCACCCTTTGCATTTGGAAGTGCTGGCGTAATTATCTTTAACCCTGTCCCCATTTAACAGAACTTCTCACACATGCATTGCACTGTCACTCATGGCAGAGGGTTGTTGAAAAATTTAGTTGTGGATGACTGATCTATCTCCATCCATACTGCCACTTGATGACTGATCTATCTCCATCCATACTGCCACTTCATGCTGCTCCTGCAGTGTTGATCAGGCAAGCATGTTCTTTTCTATTATTTACCTCTTGAAGCAGAATATCTAAGTTGATGAAGTGGTTAACATTTTTTCCTTAGATAACCTGCACATCTTTTAAATCCCTTGACACTTTTTTTTTATGATTTGGAAGTGTAGTAATTGGATGTGAGAATTATCATGTAAAATTTTAGCCCACTTAAAAAGTGTAAACCACATGTGTTATATGTAAACAGATTGCATCTATTATCTTGAGAAAAGCCAAAGCAATAGAACTAATGACAAGAGTCTTAATTGATGGGGTGCCATAGTACAGGGGATGGACAAAATTATAGAAACACTAGACAGTATAGGAATAAACAGTTTGTGGTAGCTGCACTGAAAGAACATTTGTTGTGAGTGTCATTATTCTTGTGTTGTGAGTGTCATTATTCTTGTGTTTGTTTATGCTGTGTAGTGGCAGTGTCAGTGCATTACAGGCTGTGTTTAGTAACAGTATGTATGACTACTGCAAAATGGGAGACATGTCAGCTTTTCAAAGAGGGCATTTAGCTGGAGCATTTTTGAAAGAGGGCATTTAGCTGGAGCATTTTTCAAAGAGGGCATTTAGCTGGAGCATTTTTCAAAGAGGGTATTTAGCTGGAGCATTGGTAACCAAAACGGCCACTGTAAATTGTATCCAGAGCAGTAGTTTGCAAGGTTTTGATGACGTACACAAATTGTGGGAAGACATCATCAACTAAAGGAATAGTGGCTGAAAACCAAAACTAAGTGAAAGGGATTGTCGTGCATTGAAGAGGATTGTATCCATAAATCATAGAACTGCTGCAGCAAAGGTGACAGCAGAGCACAGTATTCATCATGAAGACCCTGTTTCCACAAAAAACAGTCTGAGAGAGATTCACAGATCCAGCAGTCATGGTAGAGCTACAGTTGCTAAATACCTTGATTGCTGAAAACTGTGCTGAAATGCGAAAAAAGATGGTGTGATGATCATAAAACCTGATGTCTGATGATAGAAATGCTTAGTATGGTGAGATGTGTCATCCTACATATTCCCAACATCAGGCTGGGTTTGTGTTTGGAGAACACTCAAGATGCCTATAATCCTGAATGTCTGGTTCCAAGTGTGAAACGTGGGGGCAGATCTGCAATGATATGCGCAGGATTATCTTGGTATTCTGCTGGTCCTGTAATTACTCTGAATGGTCAAATTACCGCCGGTGACTACATGCTCATATTAGGTAATGATGCGCATCCTGTGGTCCAGTAGTTGTTTCCTAACAATGATGTAGTTTTTCAAGATGACAATTCGCCCATACATACAGCCATAAGCGTTCAGTCTTGGTTTGAGGAGCGTGAAGATGCACTTCATCATCTTCCCTGACCAGCACAATCACCAGACTTAAATATCATCGAACCACTGGTCAGTTTTAGGGAGTAGGGTGAGAAGCAGATTCCCTCCTCCATCATCTCTCCAACAAGATGATGATGATCTGCTTGAAGAATGGTACATTATCCCACTATAAATTATTCAGAACTTATCCAAGTCTTTTCCAAGAAGTTAACAGGCTGTATTGCAGGCAAATGGTGGCCCAACTCCGTATTCATAAAGAAATGCGTCTTTCACAACTATTTCCATTATTTTGTCCATCCCTGTTATATTAATTGCTGTAAGTGGTGTATTGTCCATCTCTTGCCTATGTCTATTGTTTTCACCATAAGTCTTGCAGAAAGTGGGAATAAAACAAACACCAGTATGTATGAAAATTACATGCCAAGATAAACCATCATCTTCATGGAATACTTTGACCAAATTTTGAAACTCTGGTTATTAAAGATTGTAAGTATACACATTTTATTTACAGGTGTATGTGTGTGTGTGTATATATAATTTTTTTTTAGCAGTGTTAACAACAAATCCATGGTGGTAGTTCATTTTGGGCTGCCACCTTCCATTTTGTTGGAGATAAACAATTAATATTTCATATAAGGTCATTGTATGTCTTTGTTACAGAGGCTTGTGTGAATACTAAGACACTGTTGTTACAGCCTGCTTTTCGTGTTCTAATTTGCTCCTTCACTTAGTGGTGTGCGAGTGATTTGGTTTTTCAATTTACAGCTCAATACACCAACAGGAGGTTGGCGTAAAAAGACAAACCATTATGTAGAAGGAGGAGATTTTGGGAATCGTGAAGATAAGATTAATGAGTTGCTCCGAAGAATGGTTTAACTCAAGAGAGTTATGTCTCTGTGTATTTTGTTGTATCTTCTGTACAGCTGGACATTAAAATCCTGAAGGAGAGATGTGTGGTGGTTTTCTTCTTTCCTGAAAGTTTTTTATCCTTTGCACTATCATGGATGAAATTTTGTAAGAATTGAGGTGCTGTGTGCTTCAGCAGGAGTGTTCAAAATGTATGGAATAATACAGAAAGTATTTGATGTTTTGTAGAATAAAGCGTAGCCAGACTAACCCCCCCCACTAATATGAATAGGCAAGGTGAAGCAGTATGCTTTCTGAAACACTGGTACCTTCCTACCAACGTATGTGGTGTTGTAACCCAGGAGACGAATGTAATCTTCAAGGCCGTGATAACCTTCAGTTGTGGGTGTTCCTATTTACCCCCAAGTTTGTCTATGAATGATACAGGTGGAGTGTGCATAGGCTAGTTTTGTACCATACATGGTTTTTCCATCATTTCCACCCATTTGTGATGTGCCATAAATTTTGGGACAGGATCCTTCATGATGGATAAAGGCATAAAGTATTTTATATAGATTTCAAAGTGTATGCTGTAATCATATCTATCATATATAAATGAAGTTCAGTCTTGTTACAGATTTGATCAAAATGAAGTTAAATATAGGTAAAAGTATTTTGCTATGTAGCTTCATATGTTTTAGAACTACAAAGAGATGATGTATGAGGTAACTGGCTTTGAGAATTTTTATTCATTTTTGATTCCATATGCAATCTTGGTAGTAAAGCACTACACCAACCATATATTACCTTTAGATACTCAGCTGACATTTTTGTAATGCTTCTTTTATGAAACCTGAAGGGATATGCATTGGAGTGGCTGTGTTTATTATGTTTGCATGATATTCCTATTAAGAGGGATGCTGGATCTGGGTTACCTAAAATTGTTACATTTCTGAAAAATGGTTGGAATTGTCACACCAGTTTCTGGTTATGATGCTTTGAAGGTAAGGTCTGCTTGATACTGATAAAACTGGATGCTGTAACTCTCCCTTACCCTTGTTTTCAAAGAAACTGTTGCAACTGACAAAGCCATGGATCAGTAGCAGCATTTGGAATATTTCAAATAAAGACTGAAGGCACATATATATTATTACCACCACTTTATTAACACTATATCACTCTGACATATTTCAGCCCTCAAAGGGCCATCCTCAGGGGGTGTGAATGATCCATTTCAAAAGCAAGGTCAACAAAATGTGTTACCAGATGTAAAATTCTGTAAGAACACATTAACAAATAAGATTATAGTAATAATCATTAGAATGTAAGAGGTTTTGGGAATAATTGTATGAAATTTGTATCACATTTATGCTTAAACAGTTACAAGTAAAACCCCTCATTTTTAAATATGGAAGTTTTGAATTTTATAATTAGTGGATTCATTACAATACTTGGTTATTTACCATGAATGTGCAGGGTGATGTAGCTTCATATCCGCCACCTTGGTTGTATCAAATATATAAAACACCCTGATTTCATTTGTAATTCTCGCAACTGCAGTTCCTTAAGACAAACTATTTACTCCTTAAGGCTGATAGATTTTCAGCCGTATGACAGCCTTGACAATCTCAAGTTCATCAGACTTGAAGTCCTTTTCAGTGCGGGTCTTGCCAGAAGGTTCATGGAATACTTGCAGAAGCCCTTTTCTGTGATAAACTTTGGTAGAGTTCTGCCTCTCATGAAGTTACAGCTAAAGTGGCGCATGCAAATAAGATTCTACATACATTATTGTGTGTTATTATTACGTCCTTTGAGATATTTCCAAAGCAGCCACAACCAGGTTTCACATGATGGGCATTTAGTATTACAGTATTCTGTATGTGATTAAGATTTTCAAAAATGTGCAGCGTCGATTTTGTGGACCAAGAACTGCTTGACCCTTGAGGATGGAACCGACGGGCCGTCCCGAAACGTTTGTAACCAATTAGCAGCGCCGCTAGGTAACATACGAAGACTACACCACGGCAGAACCCTGAAAAATCACATAGACCACTACAGTAATCAATATGCCGTCATACATGTCTAACGTAATCTATGGAACCGTGGTAGGAAGTCTTATTCGTCGTCTGTAGTCAGTGGGTGTTTGAAACTGGTACCTCACAATACAGTACAGTTGACGTCGATCAGCGGGGCGATGGTGCTCCATAATCCCGCATCAGTAAATACGCGATTGTTAGTCCGTGATCGCGCAACGGTTGACTGATGGTTAGTCCTGATGGCCTTGGAGTGCATTGCTGCGTGCGTCGCAGGCATTGTAAGAAGGGGCAGATTTTGAGCAATTGGATGTAATGTCTTTAATGACACTTTGGTTGAAAGATGTACAGTGATACCTCGGCTAACGAGTGACCCTGCTAACGAATTTTTAGGCTAACGAAGATTTTTTTCGCTGTTTTTCGGACTCGGCTAACGAATGTTTTAGTGCATGCGCGCGCTAACATAAAGCAGCAAACATGAACGGTCGGGCCATTCCAGGAGCTTATCTTTTACGTCTATGTGTGTGACAAAGAAATGAGCTGATCACATCACACAGGGGAGACCCACCAACCCGACTGGGTTGTTTACGTTCGACTTTGTGCCTTGGTTGAAGACAAGTGTCTGAATCACCTTAAAAACCTTCTGGAAAAAAGGGAAGTTCAACTTTGGACAGATTTTTTACTTCTCCTTTAGCAAAGAGACAGAGGCCAGCTACTGAAGAAGAGGAGACTTAATGTACCGTGAATAAACTTTGAAAATTTGGAAGAAGAATAGTAAAAACGTTGTGTGCATATTTTCAGTTTAATAGTATAAAGTGTATAATATATTTTCAGTATAATAGTGTAAAGATCGTCAGTTTTTCATTCTACTTTCCATTCTCCTTCATCCCATTGGGTAGCTGTTCATCTCAGCCTTTGGTGAGTTTTTGCCCTTTTATAGTGTGCTTTTTCCTATTTTATAAATCTTATCTTTAAATAGTGGGCAGCATCCAGAACGAATTAAACGATTTTCTATAGAAACCTACGGGAAATCACGTTTCGGCTAACGAATGTGATTCCGGAACGAATTGTTTTCGTTAGCCGAGGTATCACTGTATTTGATTTAGTGAAAATGCATCCTGCTTTGTACCAGATGAAATCACAATAGTTGCTTGTCTTTTATGGTACAAATCACGGAACACTTCATGCAAGGAGTTCGAACCATCGTCAGCTTGACTGATGAAGCCAGTACGTGAACCGCATATTGCCACACACACATATACGGTTTTAGCGTGATCGGGATGGCATAGTCGGTCCAGCGATTTGCTACGGGCTGGACGCCCGGGGTTCGAACGCCGGTGGGGCGAAATTTCCCGGACCCATGCAGAGGGCCCAAAGGCCCACCCATTCTCCTATACAATGGGTACCGGGCACAAATCATATATGAGTACGGGGTGTCCTTCCTGGGAGTAAAGTGACTGGGGCGTAATGCTGACCACCCACCCCGTTCCAGCGCCGGGGTAGCGTATGGGTAGAGCTATTACCTCTGCCTCCCCTTTGTGCCTGCGTGGCATGACAAGGGACAGATTACATTTACTATTTACCTCCATTTTACCTTCTACTCATTTCACAAGCCTGGAATCGAATTAGGGATGTCCAAGATTTTCCCTTTACACAGACTGCAACGAAAATGACACTACGACACACTGTCGTCGACTGTCAGAACAACCACAGTCACGTGGGCGTAATCACGCATCCCACATTCACGGATGCGAGGTTGTTGATAATAATCGTCGTGCTTGTGTAGTTGTAAGAAGTGAGTTGCAATCTTTAATGTGGACGTCAGTGGTCAGATTTCTCACAGACAGTACGTTTAAAATGTCAGTTTTTCGGAGGAATATCTATAGATCTAAAGATTATATCACAGAAAATAAAAGTTGTCACACGTGCAGCGCAACAAATGGTGAGTTTTTAAGGTTATGGACGTGTGCAGTTTGGAGTAGTGCTTATTTCGCGACCCATGTACTGTAGTCAGTTACATGTTTTGGCGTAGCATTATTTCAGAAATTTTCGGCGTATTATGAAGTTTTGCAGACATGGAAATTGCGGTGCTGTTTTCTCTGATATAGGGTCAAGCAGTTGACAGATACGTACCACCGTTGCGAAGGGATCTGTGGCTAGCACTTTCAGAGTGGGGGGAAGATGAAATTACCTGTCGTCACGTCCCAGACGACGGCATCCTAATAGTCACCGCCGTCAGAAACGTTAGGCACACATATGTGCGGTTCACTTTCTGTCATCGTGCAAAGAGTGCAAGGCAGTAGCCTTGAAAGTGCAGTATTATCGTGCGAATAAAATTCTTGTCCCTGCAACATACGTTTTTAAAATTGTTGAAATAAAACGATTTTTAAAGCTTGCCCCGGCGGACGTGGAAAATCTGAATGTTGCAGCATCTAGGGAAACTGTGGCGGATGTAGCATTGTTGAGTTCAGAGGGTGTTAAAAGTGTTGTAGTGTTGTTTAATTTAGAGTGACAGTTCACAGCCTTCACATTTTCATCTTATCATGATTGATTCAGCATTTAGACCTGACTGCATTTTTATACCTCAGGCGGGGAACTAATTAAGCTGTCTCATAAAAGTGCAGTAACTGAGTTCTGATTTAGATGATGTGGACGTTGTGCATGTGTCATCTTGCTGTGCTTACACATAGTATAACACAGCATTAGTTTAGCATTTGTTTGTGTTGTTGTACTCATCCATAATACTGAGAAAATCTGTGGTAATGATCACATAGTATAACACAGCATTAGTTTAGCATTTGTTTGTGTTGTTGTACTCATCCATAATACTGAGAAAATCTGTGGTAATGATTGCCCATTATTCTTCTCACTACCCTTTACCTTAAAGCGTAGATCATTGTTCACATAACTTTGTCACCTGTCATTATTAATGTAATGGTGGTATTTTTAAAATCCCCATTTATGTGAGGTACATTACAATGAAATGGTTAGTTAGCATAAGTACAGATTCTGTGTTACCATGCTGGTATGAATGATGCATTGACTTATGTTTGTGGTCTTTCAGATAATTGAGAATTGGTTGTATTTTGCCATTATTCTTCTTTGGTTGATTAATTAATTTAAAGTACACATCTATTCTGGATAGCTCTAATATTTGTGTTCCAAAATTAGTCAAATACAGCTTAAAATGAAAGTACTCTAAATTCTGATGTGACACAGTTGTTACACCAGATATTAATATAGCACCACCGTGAAGGAGATGGCAGTTAAGGAAGGTATAGCTATAAAAAGTGCTTTGCACCACTTTTATCTTACAACCTATGATACTGTTATGACCATGTTTACAGATGAAATATTGGTGGAGAAATTAGGACCTGTTACAACAATTGGTATAAATCGACCGCAGAAAAGGAACTGCATAAACATGGCAACAGCAAATAAACTATCAAGAGCAGTTTTAGAATTTGAAGAAGATGACTCGGCACTTGTTGGAGTACTGCATGGAATTGGGGGAAATTTTTGTGCAGGTTATGATCTAGAAGAGTTGTCTGGGTTTGACGTTAATATGGGAGTCGTTAATGAAGCAGGGCATGGACCAATGGTTAGTTTATGTATAGCAAATATTTATTTTGTTTTTGGATTAAACAATAATAACCTTGGTGATGGGTGTCTTCAACCTTGTCTCTTCACTTGCAGTCCAAGCATGGGACTGCTGTTATGCTATTGTTGAAGTTTCATCCCTGTAAATTGTTCCCCTCCCTACTCTTTAGACAAATGTTAAGAAATGTACTAAGTGTAAGTTCCTGATATTACTTTTCTTAGCAGTTACATTTTAGGTGTTACAGAATCTTTTGCATTTAAACCCTTTCCTTGACAGTTACGTTAGAGGTGTTATAGAATCTTTTCCGTCTAAACTAAACACAAATGAAACCTCCTGAGAGATGAAATTTAAGTTTGTCTTTCAGTTCGCCATTGCTTGTCAACAAGTTGAACATTGTGTCTGTGTACATTGAATAACACACATATCAAAATCACCTGGGTCTCTTACGTATTTACTGACATAGTCTGTTGCTGCAAGGTGATAAACACTGCTGTGGGCTTACTCCCTTCTTTCTCACCTCCAGCAATGTTCTTCGCACATGCTTGAGACATATTTTTGTGTAATTATTCTGCTGTTTCTGTCCCACTTCCATTTTTGGGCACATTTACGAAATTGTGAGAAGTGACTAATTGCTTCATCGTGTCTGATTGTCCATCCTCATAGAACAACTCGGCTCCCACTGGACGCATTTTCATGAAATTTGATATTTGAATATTTTTTGAAAATCTTGTCAAGAAAGTTCATGTTTCATTAAAATTTGACAAGAATAACATATTTTACATGAAAACCACTGTACATTTATGATCATATCTCCCTCATTCCTTCTTAGAATGAGAAAAGTTTCGGACAAAAGTTGTAGAGAAAATCATAACACGCATTTTATGTTCAATGACATTTTTTTGAAAGTTGTGCCATTTATGAGATAATGTGAAAAATGTTGTAGAGCTGGAAAGGCTACAGGTAACAATACGATATAGCGCATACGCATTGCCTGCTTGGTACCTGGGTCTGCAAATACACACTCATAATATGTGATGCTTATTGCTTTTCCACTGCAACAGTGATTGCATGAACGCGCCTCAATGTAATGTTATACAAACATACATTACCTGTCTTGATATGAATAACTGTGGGCTTACTCCCTTCTTTATCACCTCCACCACCATTCTTTGCACATGCTGGAGAGATCTTTTTGTGTACGTGTTCTGCTGCTTCCTGTCCCACTTCCAATTTTATAAAAAACTGTACATTGGGAATTATTTTCCAACCCCGATTACAGATAAATTTTTGTCTATTAATTGTGTTATACGTGGCCATTGTCTGCTGTCAGTTACTGTCACCACCTGAAGTTGTAGCTACACCATGTTCACAGTGCACAGTTTGAGCCAAGTGGTATGGCTAAACTTGGGTCATTTGCTCATGTATTCTTATGCTTGTGGTACTTTGCAGCCATTGCAAAATTTTTTGTAAAACCTTACCAGCTCTACTTGTATGAGCTGCAGTGTAGGTTTAATTCAGTTTGAATATTGTTGTAAGAATAAGTATTGTGTGAAATAAATTATCTACAAATTTTGAAGATAGTTGCAAACAAACAATCTAACTTCCTGGACTAGAATCCTACTTGAGAAGCAAATAGTTACTTGGCTAGTCAAATCCCCACATTTTACGGAACCGTGTGGTTCATTACCATCTTCACAACAGACTGCCCCTTGTCCCTATCCTGAGTTTGATCAATTCTATCAATGCTTTCTGCCCTCAGATCATTCCATTTCTTGATCATACATTGTATTATCGTCCCATTTCTACCTAGGTCTTCCATACCATCTCTTTCCCTCAGGTCTTCCCACCAACACTCTGTGTGCAGTTTTGCTCTCCATGTATGTGTTACTTGCCCCACCCATCTCATTGTTCTTTTTTTATCACTAGAGGAACACATGTTATTTATATTTCTTCCTACTGTAAAATGCCTTGAAATTGTTTTTTCTGGCAGGGCCCAACGCGAAGATTTATAAAAAAGCCGATGGTAGCAGCTGTTAGTGGTTATGCGGTGGCTGGTGGAATGGAACTTGCATTAATGTGTGATCTGAGGGTCATGGAGGAAACTGCAATTATGGGCGTCTTTTGCCGACGCTTTGGTAAGATTTGTTTATGTTATTTACCGTATTTACCTGAATATAATCTTTTTGTTTTGGGAAAATGCTAATATTCACATTAGCCAGGTTTTTTTTGTCACTTTGTGTTTGCATGCTTAGTATTCTGGAAAAAAATCATGATCATAGTTGTAATATTATAGTATTACTGTAGTCAGAATGACTGAATTAACTAGCCACTGCCAGCACAGTCATCACTAGAGACATATACTCATCATGAGCACATACATACTGTTGAACACAAAACATTATAAGATTCATGGATGTATTTATAATATTTTATTATACCAATTTCCACTTGCCTCTTGAATATTTAGTGTTATGGCAATGGAATAAGGACAACAGAAGGTAATATTTGTACCAGCAGTATTGTGTTATTCTGTTTTGTAGATACTTCCTGATATGCAGTGGAGTTTGTTGAATTTGCTGTCAGAGAATAGAGAAACGGTAATGCGGATTGAGGAGTCAAGTACACCTGTGGTGAATCATATGTTTAGTTGCTTTACTGTATGTTACCATTCTCCTTATCGTTGCTGTCATTTAGCAAAACACTATGCAGTTCTCGCTGCTGTTTCTTATTTACATGTACATTTAACTCAATGGTGACAACTAGAAAGCCATTAGATGATACTTTCTTGCAGATAAAATGTATTCTGTGGATCCTAATGGTTTATCCATGCACTTGTCATAGGGGTGGAAGGCATGTGGTGATAAAATACCACACATTCTTAACCTTAGAACTAAATAGTAGTGACTTTAACATTTTGAACACTTTGCATTGTTTGGCCAGTGGTTGTGATACCTATTTTATAGAGGAACTCAAATTTATATATATACTGGTGATAGAGGTCTTTAGTCCTCCATTATCCTGATTCATATGTGTGGTACACATGAGCAGTTACGTACTGAAGTAGTGGAGTTCATTGAGGAGAATTAATTTAAACTTCCTTTATATTTAACAGGAGTCCCATTGTTGGATGGTGGTACTGTTCGACTGCAGGCTCTTGTGGGGCTCTCTCGGGCTCTAGACTTAATACTCACAGGTCGAGCCATCAAAGCTCAAGAAGCATTTGAATGGGGTCTTGCCAATCGTTTGGTTGCTTGTGGGACAGGTAAACCAGAGTTTTAGCACTTACAATATATCATCTGTAAATAGTCCATAATCTGTATATTTGGTAATTGTCCAAGTGTAATACATTCTGTTACAGGGGTCTCAAAAGGCTTTTCTTGAGAACTGTATCTGTGAGTAAAGGATTAGGGAATACGTAATACAGATGTTGTACAGTGGTGTAAGTTATATTTAAAATAAAAGGCATTTAAGGATATGACATTATTAACAGTTAGATAAAATTCAATTGGTGACTCCTGGGCTATCAGATATTTATTTAGGTAATATAACCTTCATTAACTATTTTGGTAATGGTGCAGCAGTTAAGTTTTTTTTTTTAAATAGAGTCTCACAGCAGTATTGATGACGATTCCAGTATTCTGGGATGGGACACTGCATTGTTGTGCGAGTATTTCCTAATGTTTCAAAGGATTGCAGTGCCTTCATCTTTAGGGTCAAGGACTGATTGAGTCTGTAATATGAGGCACTGTGATCTTTCAAAATGTCAGGAACTACTCTGCCAGCAACACAAGTTGCATCCCAGAAGACTGGAATCTTAAGTTCCTGAAATCAGTATTTATTCCCAATATGAATGGGAATGGTAGTGTTGTATAAGGTTTGGGGTTGTTATAGCAGTAAAGTAAAAGTGCACCCTTGTACAGGCACTGAGGCTCTGTACGGGCCGTACGGCCCATAGGGGGGAGTAGAGGTATAGCTCTACTCTTTCATGACCAACGGCACAAGAAGGGGGTGAGGGGTCAGCGTCATGCCCCGGCTGCTCTTTACCCCCGGGAAAGACCCGGTACCCATTGTACAGGAGGCTGGGTGGGCCCCAGGGTTGGTCTGGACAGGTGCGGAAAATCTCGCCCCCACCGGGATTCGATCCCCGGACTGTCCAGCCCGTAGCCAGTTGCTATACCGACTACGCTACCCGGCCCACGTGTTATAGCAGTGTAGATTTATATTGTGACCTTGGTGGATACTCATGCACCAGACTGCATGGTATTATAACCCAAGGGACCACAGTTTGCTTGATATTGTTTTGTATAACATTGTATTAATGTAATACAACCCTTGTTCCTGTTTATGTAGTCAGTATTGGTCACTAATCCTTTTGTTCACTCTGTGCCATCTGCTACCAAAGAAAACTAACTTCCTAGACTCTGCTGTTGTGGACCACCAAGTAGTTCCATTCAAATCTAATGCAGCTATCAGGTAGTAGGATTGTAAAATTTGTTTGTAATTCATGTAGCTGCTAAAAGAAAGTAGATGAGAACTGCACTTTTCTGGGTTATTAAGCAATGAGTAGTGGTAATTTCTTGAATATTCTGGTTTGGAAGTTTGTGACTGGCTTAGGGTAACTCATGTTCAGTCAGCAATTTGAGGTTTGAGGTTCCCATCATACTGGCAATGAAGACTGTAATCTTCAGAGAAGTGATGCTGTGTAGTGTGATAAAAAGTATACTGATGTTTCAGGGGATCCTGCTAACTCCATTATCAGGGTAGATGAGTAAACTGCATATTGAAAAGACAGTTGGATACAGGGGCAGGGTGGCTCAGGCCTGAGCTCTGGCTATGCCAGTGAGAGGTGGGTTAGAAATAAGAGTGCAGAGAATCAAAATGGGAAACCTAAAAAGGGCTGTTTCTGATTGAAGTCAACATGAGAGTAGTGAAGACAGAAATGCAATAAACGAGGGAATTTAAAAAAAATATATATATATGTATTTTATTGTTTTAACATTTTTATCATGTGTGCGCACATGCATGTGTATGAATGTTTAATCCCACTGCCAGTATTTGGTCCACCTGTAGCTTATCAGTTATCACTGTTCTGATGAGTAGTTTTTCTGTAAATATCGGTAGTTTGCACACCCCCTGACCACAGAAATAAGATCACAGACATTGTTGTTTCTTGTATAATTCTATTAATAGTGCAAGCAGCTGTGTTAAAATCTTTCAGTATTTTGTTCTAAAGTCAATGAATTACCAGCTTTCTTGAGTGCTGCCAAAATTATTTTGAGCGAACTAATTGACTTCAATTTTTAAATTGCCTTCATCTGGCTATTTGCTTAAGTCGGTTGTATCATTCCATTCTTCGAAGAAAATACTGAATTTCCCCATTTTGTAGCTGCTTTTATTTCTGTAATCTGTTGTATTCCAGTGTCTTGACTGCAGAATGATTATGGCAAACTGTGCTTCCAGGTTTGGGACAAGCTATTAATTTGGCAACTTCTTTGGCTAAATTTCCTCAAGAATGTTTGCGGGCAGATCGTGTTTCAGCGTACAACAGCGCGTTTAATGCAGGCAGTATTGAAGAAGCACTGGAGTTTGAGCAAAATAATGCTACTGCTGTAGTGTTACAGGTAAGTTGTATACAGACAGAAAGTGAATGTTCTTTTTCTGGGTATTCTATAAGGTTTGTAGCTGTATTTTAAGTGAATTCATCCAGAATAGATATGTTCACAAAAACTGACCATTTTCAGTATCCTGAGCCAGATGAATCCACTCAACATTCTCATATCCTTCTTCCTGAAGATCTATTTTTAGCCTGCTTTCCCTTCTTAAGGAACAGAAGTAGGCTATGAGATTGCCATTGGACTTTGAATAAAGGTATTGCTAAATGGCTGGCTGCTTTTGAAGAAAAGCTTCAAGAATAAAGTTGGGAGGAGTTATAGTAAATGAAAATTGGAGAAAGTTGTATAATAAAGCATTAATGCAGCTGTTTGGAAATTTCGATATACTTTCATTTTTCAGAATAAGTCGGTTGAATTGGTTTGGTCATGTTAATAGCATGGTTAGTAAAAGAAAAGTAAGTCAAGTGTTTAACAATAATCCCCAGAGAAGTCGACTAAGATGACAACCAAACACCAAATGGTGGAACTGTGAACAAACAGATATTAATTGATGAAAAATTAAATACTGGAAAGATAGGGAAAAAACAGTGCTGGCTGGGAGAAGTCCATTAAGGAGGCGAAGGTCTGCATTGGACTGGAGTGCCATCTAAGAAGAAGAAGAAGAAGATGATGAGATTGCCCTGCTTGCTGCTGGTGTGGTCTGGGGGGAAGGGGTGCAGTTACTGTGCAGTAAGGATTGAATATTTGAGTATTATTCGGGTTAGTCTCAGGCTTTAAAGGGTTAATCATGTCCGATCATTTAGATTCTGATGGAAGTATAGGTTTTCTTTGGAGCTGGGGTAGTGTAGTTGGTATATGACTGTGCTATCTGCTCGGTCGGTTCCAAGTTCGAATTCTGGTGGCAGAAAGAGGTTTTTGTCTTCTCCAAAACATTCACAACAGCTGTGGCACCCACCCAATCTCCTGTTCAGTCAGTGCGGGGGTTCTTTTCTAGGGTAGAAGAACCAGGGAATGATGTTAACCACTCACTTCCATCATGCACTGAGATTAAGATGACTGGAGCAGTACGAGTTGTTCCCCTATATGCCTTTTTGGTGTGTACAGGAAAAAACTTTACCTGTAGCGGTGCTTTTCTTTGTAAAATATGGAATTTCTGTGGCTTTTGTCATTTTTGAGGGCTGTATGCATTTCAGATGTACTCAATACAGGCTGTTGGCTGCATGTTAATCTGGCTAGTATTTCATATCTTGTAGTACCTGTTTTCTATGTTGTCTTCACATTAGTGAACCACCTTCTTGGCAATCCTGCAGTATTACATTTACTAATACATGAAACTTTATTTATGTGGTGTATTATAGACAGTTCTGTCTGACACAAAACTGATACACACATGCTTTTATAATCAACAAAAGTGCAATGTTCTACACAGTTTTCAGAAAGTTTCTGGGCAGTTTGTAAATTCAGTACTATGGCTATATAGGCATTAATTGGCATATCAGTTATTTTTCTTACATTTTCAGGAATCCGTAGCAGGAGCTAAACAGTTCATATCTGGTGTGGGAAGACATGGTAAATTTTATAATATAACTGACAAAAAGCAAACTGAACCAGTTCGAAGCAAAATATGAACCATTATTTCATCACAAAGTTTGAGCCAGGTGTTTGTTACATTGTTGGACATAAAGAGACTTGTAGCAGAACGTTATAAAGCAGAGGCATAAGTGTATTCAGTTTTGACACAAACATGGTACCTGTTTTAGAACAGTGCAACACTAAGTCATGAATTTCAACAGCCTGAGTTTATAGAGGAGAAGTACTGTACCTAAACTTAATGATACAAGAGGATGGTGAATATATCAACTTCGTATTTGAGGGGTTAGTTGTGACACAAATTGTTTATAGGCTTTTATGAAGGACACAGAGAGAATGAAAGCATCATGATTTTGAAGCCATGTACCTCAGTTGAGTGTTAAGATAAAAAATGCAGAGAACTTTATTGTGATTTCCATCACAGTGTACTATGGCACATGCAAATGACTCTACCATTACCTTGCATGAAACTGTGATGAACTTCCTGTGGCCTGTTTGTCATTTCTCTTGATCTGACTCATTAGAAACGGTACAAGAAAAGGGACTGGTTGCGAGATGGGAGGTTATCCTGGTGACATTGCATCAGACTGGTTCATCTGGGAGGTGACACTGTGTTGGGTGAGTGGTTCTCAGGATTTTGAAGGAATGTCAGGAACCACTCATCCAACAACATAGTGTTGCATCCAAGAAGACCTGAGTCATGAGGGATTAATTGGTCATGATGCAGGTTTAATTTAATATGATGTGCCACATAAATTTTAAATATGTGACGGAGTGCCAGATTTTCTGTTTTTCATTTTGTGTTACATTTAATAAAAATGCAAATGTTAAGTACTGGGATCCATTTTATTTGCCCATTGAAAATACAAATACAATGTAACTCTGTACCCTGTCTTTATTTGATACCTTCATACCCTGAAAGCAGTTGCAGAATACTCAACATTCCTAGAAAGTTTTTAGTGGTTTGCTTTGTAGACAGGTACATGCTGTAACAGGGCATCATAAATCAAAATGTAATGGTGTTATCCTAATTGTAAATATTTAAAACACCAATTTGCAGAAAATGTTTGTACATTTAATAAAAATGCAAATGTAGTAAGCACTGGGATGCATTTTATTGCTCATTGAAAATACAAAAATATAATGTAACTCGGGTACCCTGTCTTTGTTATTTGATACCATCATACCCTGAAAGCAATTGCAGAATACTCGACAATTCTAGAAAGGTTTTAGTGGTTTAGTTTTAGTTTCAAAACACACATGTATACTCACTCAATTTTGCAGACGACCAGGTATTAATAGCACAAAATCATGATGACATGGAATTTATGGCACGAAAACTAAAGGAAGAATATGAAGAATGGGGACTTACAATGAATTTAGAAAAAAACCAAATATATATGTATAGGAGAAGAAAAAGAAAGTTTAAAATTTGACAGTGGGGGAAGAAATCAAACCAAGTACAGAATGTACCTATTTCGGCACAAAGATAGACCAGGCGGGAGATAACACAACAGAAATGAAACACAGAATTAATCAAACACAAAAAGCTATAAATTTTATTTGGTGGCACAAAGATATTACAAAAAACAGAAAAATATATATTTATCAAACAATAATTCAGAGCATTTTGATGTATGGAGCAGAAGTATGGCAAATACCTACCAGAGAAATAAACAAAATTTTACCTACAGAAATGGATGTGTTAAGGAGATCAGCAAGAAAATCAATAGAAAGAATAAAAAATGAACATATAAAGGAAATAATGGGAGTGAAAGAGAAGCCGGACGTTACAGAGAGGAAAAGGCTCCAGTGGTATGGCCACGTTAAAAGGATGCAAGACGAGAGACTACCAAAATTAACTATGGAGTGGATACCAGGGGAAAGAAGAAAAAGAGGACGTCCAAGAAAAACGTGGATGGATGGTGGGCGAGCAGCCATGAAAACAAGACATTTAAAAGCAGATCAGTGATTAAACAGAAAGGAATTGTGTACGGTTCCGGGAAACGGCGACAGCTGCCACAAAACCGGACAGATAGTTCGTAAATAAATATTCTGAAATGCTGTGTTACTTACTTACTCCATGGAGCAGAGTCCTTCTTGAGAAGCTAACCAGTAAACTTTGCAGCTAGTCAAGAAATTCCCCGCATTTATGGGACCCGAAA
>Ga0268261_10001151_pt1 | contig 17823 bp, 12 predicted proteins | sample TergutNc150P1_FD_190353 | JGI IMG/M metagenome (GOLD analysis project Ga0268261, IMG submission 190353) | Nasutitermes corniger P1 segment gut microbial community from laboratory colony in Florida, USA - Nc150 P1 (SPAdes) (version 2) | ecosystem: Host-associated > Arthropoda: Insects >...
GGTTCAACCTCTACTGCCATATCAACAATATTCGCCTCTGACGTCGTGAGCCAACATAATAAAATAGGAGGCATTAATTTCGGAACGGCCCTCGTATTTGGCTAAAATTGCTGCACATGTTGGGCCTAGTGCACCAGTACATCGTGTTACACTGGCCATGCACCAGACTGCCTTGTTCTTGGTTGTTTATGGCGAACTGCATTGTAGCAAAAACTTAGCATTTATACATAAAAATGCCGATGTAAAGTTTGGCCTTGACTTTCTTCATGGTGCACAGTACCTTGCTGATTGAAAAAGTAGTAAGCATTGCCTTTTGTATCTTCATTAACAGTATTTTTATGCTTTTGTCATCTTCTGCACATTCAAGCAAATCAGAATCTACATACAGGCAATGCTCCTGCAACTCGGCTGTCAGAACCTGTGGGACGTACTTTGCTGGCACATCTTTTGCCTGGTATGAGCCAAAAGAATTTCCTAGTTGTTCAGCTACTTCTCAAATGATTAGTCTTTGATCTGCTGTTACCATATCATGCGCTCTACTTCTGTTTCGAAAGGACACTCGTTACTTGCTGTGGCTGTGCGCTTATTGTTTATTAGCAGTAGCACGACCCAAAAAATTGTGTATGGCTCATCACTCCTCTCAGAAGGCACTTTTAATCACAAAAGTTTCCATTGCTGCTTTGTGTGTGTGTGTGTGTTTTGCGCATACTTTTATATGAATTTTTTGTGTTCCTTGACATCACATATTTACCACATGATGCAACAGTACTGTGTGCTTGTAGTTACTGTGTTAGACTGAATGGCTACAGTGAGGTCACGTTAAGCGCATGCAGGAACATTTCCGGAAGTGCTCAGAAAAGTCTAGTACAGTGTGATTTAAGGTACTAGAGAAATTAACACAGTCAGATACTTGCTGATTGGGGCTTGTAAGCGTGATTCTTTACGTGTTCGAGGATTGTATTTGCATCATTGTTTTGTGTAATGTTTCATAGAAGAATCAAGAAACAGGAAAACAAAAACTTGCATTCGTATGGATGATATTAAATTAACGCCCTTTTTCAAGACCAGAGATGGAATGTCACTTGTGTGTCAGTAACATAAGTAGTATTATGCATTAATTATGTATATTAGTTTTTTTTTTAATCTGGTATTTCAAGTGATATTTGCCTGAACTGTAACAGCCAAGTAAGATTGTATATTTTTATTAAGACTGTTTGGCACATAGTTTTATTTGTGTTGCAGTTGCTGAAGAAAATGGGAACCAGTCAGCAGTTTTCTTTACGTTGGAACAATTACTTGCGACATATTACGTGTGCATTTGACTCTCTGCGAAGTGATGAGGACCTTGTGGATGTGACACTTAGCTGTGAAGGAAAGCGAATACGAGCCCACAAAATGCTGCTTTCTGCCTGCAGTACATATTTCAGAGATCTTTTTAAGGTGAGTGAGTGAGAGAGAGAGAGTGTATGTGTGTGTGTCAGTGAGTGGATGAGTGAGAGAAAGATGCTGTTTCACTAAACTGAGTTGGATAAAGTTTAGTTACTTTTTTGTACTTTTGCTACTCATGTCATATTTAATCCTCTTGTTGTGAGCGGTTTATATTTAATTGTGGCGTACGGTTGTTTTGTCAGCTTACGCAGTTTGGTATCATTTATTCCTTCTACTTCTTGTGTTTGGTCAGCTCTCATGTTTATTTTGTGGATGAAAATTATCAAGATATATGAAGTTGATCACGTTTATGAAAATTAGCTAGTTAGTGCATACAGTAGTAAATCTGGAGGCTGTCATACTTAGGTCTTTGATATAGTTCTGAAGTAACAGAGGTCTTTTTATCAGAAACCCATGGGCGTGGGTACAAGAATATTGATTGGAACAAAATGCTGATTGACATAGCCTCAGGTTGTCATGAAAATGTGCAGTAATATTTGTTAGTACAATGGCTAGTTTACAGTGGTATTTTGACTAATAGATATAAGGAAACAAATATTTGTGTTGCAGGAGAACCCATGTCAGCATCCTGTGATAATATTCAGAAATGTTAAATTTGAAGATCTTGCAGCATTGGTAGATTTCATGTACCAGGGTGAAGTGAATGTTGTGCAGGATCAGCTGGCGTCTTTCCTTACGACTGCTGAACTGTTGGCAGTTCAGGGACTTTCTGATGGGAATGGAAAAGATCAGGAGGCTGATCAGCCCAAGGAGGTATGTAAGATTTTACCAAAATGAAGTCTACTGTACCTCTGTGCATTGAGACATTAAATCTACAGATGTATTGAATATATACTTTGTTTGCAGGTTGAATTACCTGATTCACCATTGTTACCACCTGAGCCTGAAGTTCAGCTTAGCAATAATACTCATGGCCAAAAACAACTATCAGCTTCTAGTAGTGTAAGTGGAAGTGTTTCCTCACCAGTTTCGTTTTTCCCTATGGACCAGAGATCAGACTCTCCACCCAGCAGTAAGCGAAGGAAGTGGGGAAGCAGTGCAGGGGGGAGTGCAAAGAGTGGTGGCAATACTGCAGTGCCCAGTAGTGGAACAGTTGAGAAAGATGTTGAAAGAGACAGGGAAACTGAAAGGAGAAGAGTTTCTGCTTCATCTGGAACTTTGTCAGCACAGACAGTTGGGAGATCAAGTCCAGATCCTATTGAAATTATCCCAGTCGTACCAAACTTGAAATTAGAGATGCCAGACTACATGGAACAAGAACAGGATGCGTCATCCTGCAGTTATAGTGACTCAAACCAAGGTGGTGGAGGTGGTGGTGGTGGTGGTGGCGGTGGCAGCAGTGGCAGTGGTGGCCAGGGTTCAAGTCGAGATCCTTTGCCCCCTATGTCACAACTTCTTGCACATGGTAGTGCTTCTACATCAGATGGCAAACAAGAACCATCAGAAATGTATAGCACCAACTCAGGGGATTCAACCCTCCCACCTACTGCAGAAACACTCTCTGCCTCAGATATAAGTAAGAATACATTTTATTCTCTATGCATTTTGAAAATTTTATACATAACACTGGCAGATGTTTTACCTTCAATGTAGAATCATTCTCAGTCCAAAGTAGTGTATAGTAGTGTTTGTCCGTAATCGTAACAAGTCGGGTAGCCTGTTGTACGTTTGAAGAATTTTAATGGAGTTTGTATTTGATCAGTAATAATGACAACCTGGGTTTTACCTGCTGTCTGGTTTAAGTTTTATTGAATTTCTAGAAGTGGTATATATGATGTGACTTTGAGGTTGCAGCGTGTATGTTAACATGTTCCTCTACCACACGTGGTTTGTGTGATGTGTAGTAGTCTGCATTGTTGAAGTGTGAATATCTGCCAAAGGGTAAAATAAGTATTTTTTACTATACTTCTCTATTTTCACATTTTTTCGAGGGCAACTGTTCACTTACAGACTGTGTATTGTCTCATACTTCAAGTGAACGCAGAACTGCAATGCTGTTGTATAATTTTTTAGGAGGAAAGTTCAAAACAACATCCGCCGTATTCATTATCCACCTTTTCTTGAATTAACAGCAGCTTACATTGTATGCCAGTTTTTGGTGTAGTAGGCTGTACTGGTCATGTGTTCAATAACCAGTTGCTCTAGAGGATGAAAAGTATATCAGCAAAGTGAAGTGAACAGAAAAATTATATAAATTTTGCACACAATATGTGTCAAATTATTGAAATGTGAAGTAAAACATTTACGATGTGCTGTGTGCAACCTACGCTGATTGATGTTTTAATTACACATGGACTGTGACATTGCTGTGTGCTGTATGAAATGCATGTGTGGAAATAGATGGCATCACACAATATGATGTCATTTTCTGCCCACATTTCCTTAGGTTAACAGGAGTTGCTTATATGTACCTCTGTTTCCTGGTGGAAGTGATAATGGAGATACATTTTATGAACTGAGTGCGTTTTTTTGTTACTGTATGTTGGTAACAATTTGAATGGAGGGGAATTTGTTTAAGATTTTTATGTGAAAATGTATTAGATGGGTGAAAAAATTGTTGCATTGTGAAATTCTTGTACCTTGTATGTGGTCAGTCATCTTTTCTTTTCAATGGCGAGTGTATTAAAAGGGCTATCTATATCTTAAGGGGCATGTGGTGCTGCAGTTAGTTGAGGCACTGTGCTATGAGCTTGAAGTTTGTGGGTTTGATTCCCCGTGGAGATGGAATTTTATGTTGACGTGATCCTTACAGCCGCACTATGGCCCTTGGGGTCAGCTTAGCCTCTAACAGAAATGAGTACCAGAAATATTTCCTGGTGGGTAAAGGCAGCCGGTGCATAGGGGTGACAATCTTACTGCCTGTCATGTGTTGAATATCTTGAAATGTGGGAGTCTCAACCTGGAACTCTCAGGGCCTGCCCTAGCCTGTAAAGGGATTGCTTTACCTTTGTACGTATCTTAACTGTAAGAGTATTTTTTGTACTAAATTATTCTGAATTTTCAGGCGGGAAAACTTTCCAAGCATGGACATCTTAATAACACATTGCTGACTGAATGGCCCTTCGATTAAATACCCCCGGTTTTTGGACATTTTATTACACTTCAGATGTTCAACCCCTCGTTATATTCAGTTTGACTATATAGTTGATACTCCTGAACCCAGTACTGAATAAATTGTATATAGAGAGTCTACCAGTTTCTAATTGAGTAGTATTTCTTGAAACAAGACAGATGCAGAACGATGCAGAATTTACAATTGTATCCAGTTTCCCTTTGATTCTTATCTCCAGCATGCACTTTACACTGTCTTGTAGGATACTGCTTGCCCTCCCCACCAGCAGCAATTTTGTCCAGTTTGTGTTTGCAGAAATCCCTGTATAGTCTAACTGGGGGGGGATCCTATTTAGGGCAGCTTGGTGTTGGTTGCTTCTCTGGTGAGTGCAGTTCATCAGAACTGGACTTATTTGGATTCTGAACTTTTGATGTCTGGAACCTTGCAACCTTGCGGAAAGTTCTTATACTTTATTTTTTTCCCCTTGTGTTTACTGTTTTGTACACAAAATTGCATTGAGGAATGCAAAGTTTAGCAGATAAATTTTGGCCATTTGACAGTGTTCTGAGAACTGAGTAGTAATGTAGCTACTTGTCTGCCATATCTACGCCCATCATGAATTTATTGTACTGGAAAACGGTGTAAGGTTTCTCCATTTCCAGAGCTGCTGTTCTGCCTTTTCTTCCTGCATTCACTGTTGTTCTGTAGTGGATCGTGCTTACCAGTTTTCACAAGTCTTTTGTCAGTCCACGCTTGGACTGTTATGTCACTTCTCCTCTGGAATGCTGAATGCCCTCTTTTCAAATGGTTGGGTTCACATTCTAGGTCAGGTGGAATGCCCCTTGTTAGTCCTCATAGTGCCACAAATAATTGTCTGTCTAGCAGTGTTTCATCTAATCTTACACTATTATAAAAATTGCTTGATAGGTGTGATGATTCTGGCATAAGTTTCTGTTTAAAAGTGATAAAACTGTGTCCTTCAGCTTCAGCCCCTCGGCTGCATGTATATTCTTTTTACAGGCATAACCTGATACCGAATTTCACATCTTAAATTTTAGGTGACCATGCCACGTGATTGTGGCTTCATCAAGTGACTGTTCTTTGGATTGTAAACAGACCTTAATATCTGCATAAAATATTCGTACACAGGCCATATTTTGAACAGCCTCTCTGCATCTTGTCTTTCCTGGCTTATTTTATCATCATAGCTGTCGGATGCACTACGTTCTTCCTCTTGCTGTACTTGTTTTGCTTTCACTAGTACGAACTAAGGAACAAATCACAATTGTTTATGTGGATGAGTTGTGTGGACATCACTGTCACTATCCAAAATTTTAGTTTCACAATCATCAGACATTAGAATAATGAATTCACATATAACTTACACAGAATGTTTTTGTGTTTCATAACTGTCCTATGCAAAGCCATGATTCTAATGGAGGAAGTGACGAAAGGAAATATAGGGTAACTGAATCTATGATTGGTTGCCTTGTTGCAGTCATATGATTCTAATTATATGTGATCAGGAAGGGTCTATGTGTTTGTAACTTGAGACCCCAATATTCTGCTTTAAGGTTGTGATAACCTTGACACCATAAGTGTGACAGAACAGCTGAGAAATGCATGTATAGGATGTCACATATAAAAATGTTGAAATATGTGACCCATCAACAACATATGGCATAGCAATTACTTCTTTATATGTGACTCATTAACATAGTGTTAACTGAGTTTCACTGTATTGATTTATATTTGTTTTTCAACCTTGTTTTGTGGCTTTGATAGAAATTCTTGCCAAATCCCATCGCCTTCATGGACTTGTGAAATGTTTCACGTCACCCAAGTAGACTGTGGTAATAAACAGTCCTTACAGATGTCAGTATGACTTTTTATTGTTCATAAATAACTTCTTAATGATAAAAAGTTGTTGATGGTATGTAAGTACTGTTGTTATAGATAGGATAATGGGATGCCAGACATCAAAATTACAGTCGCTGATGCTGACTGTGTCATAAATGCTTTATACGTTGGTTCTGTTTCCCACCTCACTTCTCTTCTGACAGTTAGCTCTCATTGAACGCTTTACTGTAAAGACCATTCCAGAGGTACTGTTTTTGAGGAATCACACGTTGAACGATTTCGACCAGATGTTGAGAACTTTAGTGATTCATTGTGTCAAAAACTGACACATTTAGAGGGCTGAGATTTCACAGACATTAGTTTCTCCGGATGCATGAGTATTGTAAATTAGAGAAGGAATTAAAATATCAAAGGTTGTTTGTGGAATTCCCATATGTGATGAGTGAGCTACAGCTTAGTGTTAGTTGCAAATTTGTAATGTCTCCCTCAAAGCATTTCCCTGATGCAGATGTCTTACACTAGGCCCTGGAAGCATCTTGGAACAGCACGTGTTTTATGATGTTACCTGCGCTGCCTGCGGTTTAGCTTGGGTCAGTGCAATGTCTTTGAATTCAAACTGGATTTTCATGTTTGGCAACATTAAATTGTAGGTAGCTTGCCGGAGTTAGGGGGCAGGGTACCTGTGCCATTTGTGTTCAGTTAAAAATTGTGTAACAGACAAAGCTGTGCGGGCAGGCTTGTTGTCATGATGCCGAAGCAAGACCAGAGTGCACCAATTGTCTTGGTGTTTTCTCCCGACATCTTATCTTAAATGCCTAATATTGTTAATCATATGCCATTGGTCAATGTGGATGACTTGATGCATTTTTTCCAAGTTGTCATCAGTATGCCTTGTTGATAGGTATCTTGAATTTTCAAAATCCTCAACAGAAGTTTGGCCACTTTTGAAATGTAGATACCATTCAGTGGTTTGCATTGTGGTCGTGATGTTAAAATGAACGGTTCTTTTAAACACTTCATAATTCTCAGCAGCTGTTTTCACTAGGTCAGAACTTCATACAGATTCTCTGTTCCTGAAAGTTGTCATTTCACTGGGCTACAATGATCACTAAGCACACTTATCCCAAATATGCTGAAATGTCTTTTGCCCAAAAACACCATACTCTGGTACTACAACAATGCAGTATAATACACCAAGCCAGTGGTACCTAGGGGCACAGCTGCATTATATGTGGTTAGCAATTCATGTGGCCAGTCTGGAAACTTTTGTCTCACATCTCATACAGTACACATACTAGAATGCAGCAAGGTTATTAGTAGTAATTAGAAGTAGTAATAATTAGAACTTCAGTTTGAATAGTGTGCAGTGGGAAGTGGTGTCCTTTTATAAGTGCTGTTTTTTTTTCTATTAACTAGGCCTAACTGCTGTTTCATCCTTATTGATTATGCCCTTTAGTGTGTATTGCTGTAGAATAGGTAGGCTCGACATTTGCAGCACCACCCTTGCCAGTACTAGCTTGTAAGTAACATGTAACTGCTTAAATCTTTGAAGCCAGGTGTTTGAAAACTGATACAGAAATTCTATCTCCAACCCTTGTGTTTGCATCCACCTTAACTAGGGCAGTGATAATCTCTAGCATGATAAAACCATTCATGTCATTTGTCACATATCACCATGTTTAGGTCATTGGGTTTGCTGTTCTTCACTTTGTAGTTGAGTCCTTATTTTTCAAGTGTGTGTACGGTGCTGAGAGTAGAATTGTGTAGGCATTGGCAGTCTTAGTCCCACCATTCTTGTAAACTTTGCTGATTATTTAAAGCTTTCCAGATGGTGTCTTGCCATTGTCTTCTCTCTTATCATTTGTCAGAGCCCATTAGGTGCACAAAAAACTGTGAATGCCTGAACTACAGAATTTTGGAGCTCATGCACATAACACAGCAGTACAAGTATGTATATGTTGTTATATGCAAATTTGTCTCTGCTAGTGATATTGTTCTACGATATCAAATTTACTACTTGTGGCGTCGTCCTGCTTTGAATTGTACATTAACCACAGGAGTATACCAAATTATATCCTCATTGCACTGAATAACATTTAAAAGTGGATCCTGTTTTGAATAAACCCCTAAAGACCTGTGTTTGCATATGCAGATGCACAAAGATCACCCCTAGAAATTCATTTTGTATATTTAGGCAACAAGGAAGCATGCTGCTTTTTTAAGACATGCTGCATACCCTCTGTTCTATACCATATAAAATTTCATGTATTTTACAGTTTTATTCTTTTTATTGTTCAAATACATTTTTCATATAAACCACACACAAAAATTTAAATACCCTCTCAATTGTGATAAAGGTTAAGTAATAGTGTTGATGGGGTTGTGTGTTAACAGTGCAGTAATTAGAATGGTCCCATTTAAATTTGAATGTCATATTTAAAAGAAATGATAGGAGTGGTCTGATGCCAAAGTATATTTTAATGTAATATGATGTTTGCATTGGACTTTGCTTCTGAGGTGCAAGACAGGACAGATAATCCTTGTTCTGGATTCATTTTACACCTCTGCATTAATGCCCCTTTACAGTTTATGACACTTTTTAATTCATGTCTTCATTTTTGGTGTAATGCCCAAGTGCTCTGTGACTGGCTGCACACTAGAATGCTCATTAAAATGAATGAAACTCTGTGGAACAATGCTGGGAGGCAGTGCATCCGCTACATACTGTCCCGTTTACCATGAACTCATTGTTTAGTAAAAACTTGATAAGCATAATGTTGACAGCACCGTGATGTTAAAGATATGTAATAGTAGTTCCAAGCATAAGTGTGTGGATGTTGACATCCTGTGTGGAGTATGCATACAAACGTGCCGTCATTCTTATGTGATCCAAAGAGATCTCATCCAGGTACAGTGTGTGATGCATATTGTACCGGGTACCTACTGCTACTAACGCGCTACATCCAACAAAAAAAATTAGCTAATAAAACATGACTGTTACAGGTTGGGGAACCTTGCTTGTTGAATGTGCATTGTAGTACCTCACTCCAGTTAATTTTGCATTAGCGTTTGTACCATTTGGTGATACATGGTCCACAGTTAGTGGCAGCATTGTAAAATAAAGCATAATTATGTTGTTAAGTATTTTTGGTCTTTCACCAGTGCACCTCAATCATTACTGAAGATGCAGTGTTACTTGTGGCAAGCACTGTGACTAATCTATTGCTTCTGATCAGTGCGTAATTTCTGTATTGCCTGTGCTCATGTGCGTTAATCTCATTAGTGAGATCACTGTAAGAGCTGTTTTACATAGTCTGATGATCACTTGTTCAGGAAGTACTTCAGAGTGGGTTGTGGTCATTTTCCAATCCTTTCTGTTCCTAGTAATGGTAAATGCAAAGATAAAGGGTAAAGTGCTGAAATTAATGTTGTCACTGTCTGCCATGAAGGCATGCTTGGGAGTGGATGTATAACTCCATGTATTCTAAGCCTTGGTACCTTTGAGTATGCAGCTGGGTGAGCCTCAGATCCAGGCTCATTGCTTTGGGAAAAGAGACGAATTTCTTGACTGCGCCAGAAATCTGGCCCACAGTTCTTAGGCTGCCCAGTATTCACCCAGGTACTATTGACTAAGGTATGTGGGCTGTCCTGTTTATGTAGCAGTCTGATTCAGTGCTGAATAACTTCTGCATATGATACAGCATAATTAAAGAAATAGTAACTGACCAGGTTTTCTTCCCCCTCCCCCAATATCTAGTTCATGCATATTTTGTGTTGCAAGAATTGTGGTGCAGTATGTGTTTATTTCATCTAAAAGCCAATTGAACTTTTTTCATGACCTTTAGAAGAAGTATGACTTTTGATATTTTTTGGAAACATTTTGTTTTGTCATTGTTTTTTTTTTAAATTTATAGTGCCAAAGTGCAGAAATGCAATATATATATGTGTGTGTGTGTGTGTGCGCGTGCACGCGCACGCGCGCGCGCCTGTCGCTGTGTCAGCATTAATGTATGTGCGTGAAGTAATGTGTTAGGTGTAAATGTAAGCACTTTGTGAAGCTAGGTGAAATGGAGTTGTGATTTGTTGGGAAGGGGCTTAAATTATCCAATTTTTTTTTCATCCATTCATTCTTAATCACAGATTTATAGGCACATATGCATACATTTTGTAGTTGTGTAACTTGCATGCTCTCTATTTATAGGTCAGATATTAGCCAAGCCTGGACCATCAGGGGAGAACCAGTCACAGGATTCCTTACAGGGTGAGTACAATTACCACTTTTGAATTGATGTCTTCTACCATGGTGCTTCTCAAAATATGATTTATGGTTTTGATTTTGGAATACATTTCCAGAGAGAACTGTTTTAAAACATTAGAAGAGTTAATGGAGTTGGAAAATGTGATAGGAAGTGAGGTGTATAACAGAAATTTATGCCTGTATTAAAAGCCAGTGGTGAATAGTTAGAAGTCTGTTGGTTACACTAAATATGAATCTCATCACCAACCAGAAATGTTACAGGACGTTTCCTTGGGTCAGGTTTATGCTGCAGTTTATCTTGGGCGAGGCCTCATACTTCTTGCTTCTGATGCTACTTTTAACTCGCTTTGCTAGACGTCTGTAGCAGATGTAGGAAATGATTATAATTAAGCCATTTTGAAACTTGCTAAGTAATTATTTGGGTGGTTGGGGGGGATATGTGACAAACGAGGAAGAAATTGTTTGTAAAGCTTCTTATTGCTGTCCTAAATGGTCATTCTGACATAAAAGAAAATGGGAGTTTTTTTCGAATGCATTCTTTCTCTATCTTACTGTGGTGAACGAACATACTGTATACTTCTTTATCTTTGCAGCAAATGTGCTGTGTACAGGCAAGACCACTCTTTTTTAGGGAACAGGAAGAAGAGTATTAGCTAGTTCGATACGTAGTACTGCAAACTAGGACAGGAAAAGTAGCAACCAGTTTGATTAGTGGTATTGCAAACTAGGGGAAAAGAGACTAGCAGCCACTTTGGTAAATGGTGCTATAAACTAGCTCAGAATGTAGCAGCTAGGGTAACTTTGGAAACCCTTTGCTTCCTTAGATCAACCCACTTTCATCAGCATTGTTCGGTTCATACCCTTGAAAAGATTTTGAGTAACTTCCTGTGTGTAGTTGGACCTGTACTTCTGCGCTCTTCTTATACAGTTTGTTCTCAGCATTTCTTGCTTGATACCATTGATCTAGCCTGTAGAGTGCCGGACCTTTTGGAAATGTGTGGAACGTTTGCTTTGAGTGCTGTGCGCCTGATTGCTGCAGTATGGACTTGGGATTTTTAAATTAGGCCTGTGTGGCCAACAAATTTCATAGTTCATGTTGTGGTTACTATTCTGAGCTGTTCCCGTTCACCAGAGAACCTGCCACGTTTTGCATAACAGCTTTTGGCATTTTAACCATTTTTAACCCTATTTGTTTGAATGCGACAAACATCTGTTTGATTATTCTTGAATATGTTGAAAACTGGCTTTGAAATGCCACATGCTATATGTTAACCCTTAACAACCAGCCGTCCCATATGCAGGACACAAGTAGGATTACACCCCAAGAAAGCATGTTTATGTATATAGGCAACTGGGATATATACCGCATTTTTAAGACTGGCACAGTCTGTTTTGTTTCCTGCAAAATGCCATGTATTTCATATTTTATCTTTTTTTGTGTCAAGTCATATTTTATATTAAACATTAACTAGAATTTAAATGTCTAGCTGCTGGCATTTAAAGGTTTAATGTTGTAATCTTTGCATTGGTCTCGTTTTAGGTTTTTCTTCCACCATTTTGTGTGCATTTTTACATGTCTTGCTTACATACTTATGCTCCATGCATCTCATCTCATGATGCTGTTGATGGTGGAGTTTTTTTTTTTTTTTTTTTGCCCAATATCTCTTTGCTGTCAAATACCATCAGTGTGTGTTCCTGTGTGGGGTAAGATCCCACTTACTTTGTCGTCAGATACCATGAGTCTTGCTTTGATTCTCTGTTGTGGTTTTGTTATTTCAAAGATTGTTTTGTAGGCAGGGGGCATGACAGTATGAGTTTCTGAACTGATTGGCAATACATATTTCTAAGATTTAATCGTCAGGTTATTTTTCTGTAATACAAGTCTTAATGGTTATTATTCTGAGATGCTAGTAATTTGCCACATTTTCAAGAGATTTGTGTTACTCCTGCACTATCATATGAAATAAATAGTTTTTTTTCTAAATTAGAACATATACATTCATATGTTAAAATGTCTGTTCCTTAGTTTGGTGTGAATTGATACAGTTTGTGTTTAAGAAATTGTGGCTAATAAGAGGAAACAGATTGTTGATCAGTAAGTGTGCTGTATTGTGAGTGGAATTGACGGTCCTTCCTACCGTTTGATAATGCCATTGCTGATTTACATGCCTTGAACTGTTGCTGGGTATGCAGTGGTTCACATACAGAATAATTATCGATATTTGTATGAATCTGCGTCATGCTCTGTGCGAGATATTTTTAAAATGTTAGGAGAGTGCAAGTTACACAGCTATCATAAATATTATGGGGATATATTACAAGAGGATGCAGGGTAATCATATGACCTAAAAGGAGAGAGAATGACTGGTTTTGAATGCAGATTGAAAAGGTCAGTCAGGCTGCAACTCTGCACCTGATGATGGATGTACACAGTTTCAAAGTTAGGATTCGTACTGCCAGGCTACAAAGGGTGGAGGAAAATCACAGGCCTCATCATTCTCTTAAAACATAATTGGGTATTTGTGTGAAACAGATTTTGGTCTACTGCATTATGTTTAATGTGCAACCCCTTGCCCTTGGTAAGGAAGATGTATGTTGTATAGATTTTTACATTTCACCGTTAGTTGTCCGTTGGCATAGTGCTGCTGTGGAAGAATATTATGCGCTGCTTGTAACCTTTGTTATACGTGACCTTAAACTCATCTTGAAGTTGTACTCGCTGCCTTATGCTCATAGCCACACATTTCATCTGTAACTCGCTGCACAAGGTGTAGGAAAGTAAATCTTTGGTTCCTACCAATTTGGTGAGATGTCTGCTGATCCCATTAGAGACCTGATGATTACTGATGTTTGTCTTTCCTAGCATTTTGCTCTGCCACAAGAGATTTAGTGTTTTGGCTGTATCAAAACTTTTGTGTATATTGCATCTGTGTACACCCGTTACCCTACTCTGTTGGTCTTCCCTGTTTTTCAGCCTTTGAACTTGATATTGAGGCTTTTCTAATGTCCTACATTCTGTGTCAGGTGTTAGTTGAAAATGTGGTCTTCTGTCTTGACTCTTGGAATTGAAAGCCATGTGCTAATATTAGGTTTGAAAGGTGGTTGGAGACTTATAATAAAACCATCAACTGCCTGCTTTTCAGCTTTGAGGGGAGAATCTCTTTCATCATGCACTCCATGTAGCTTCTGAAAAACAACAAAGGCCTATTTATAAACTGAGCAGCTGGGAAGCAGGAAGTTTGAGGTGGTACATAATTAAATTGGCTGCACTTGACTGCATTGAACAGTTACACTCAAAATTTTTTGGCACCTTAGAAGCACTGGTATCGTTAATTTTCTGAAAAATAGTGGAGACAAATAATATAAAATAATTTGAGTCAATGTTAAAAGATTCTGTTTAATCAGAACTGATACATGATGGTTATTCACAAATATATATACAAGTGAACTGTTTCTTATGTTAAAAAACCCAGTACTTTTTGGAGTTGCAAGTTTAATATTGTAATTTAGATAATTTAGTGTGTGAATTGCTATATACTGGAAATTGAAATGACCAGGCATGGGATGAAAACTCAAGCTGTGTCAAAGGACAGTTGGCATTTAAACCTGGCATGCAAAGGTTAGGTATTAACTGCTGAATACACTTTGGATATTTTTTGTTTTAGTATATAGTGAGCAGAATCATATAAAGAAATACTTGTCTTATGAAGTACCCCCATCCTATCCATTCAGCAACACCTATGTTGTGGGATAAATTAATACAGGTGTAAATGTACTGTGGCACCAGATGGTGTGATGACATAGAGGTTTAAACTTCATCCACTTGAAATTTTACTTTGGAATGGGCAACTGCAGCACTTAGCTATACATCATGTTGGATCCAGTTCTGTGAGAGTTATGGGTAAAGGCTAAAATGCTGTGCTTATTGGGGCCATATCAACATTGTAGATGTGTAGAAACTAGTGGCAGATTTTTCAGAACACATAAATTCTTTGTAAGTTGGAAGGACCTAAAAATGCAAGACAGAATTTTGCGCTTTTTAGTATTCATGCAGGGGTTAAATGTTAAAAATGTCTGTAGAGTTTCTGTCATCATAAAATGTTATTCATACCAAAGGGGTTATACTTGTTATGGTGAAATCTAAGTGTTTCATTTTTCATGTAGACATACAGTGGTTAAAGGACTGTAGATACAGCTGTGTATTAATGCCATGTACACACCCTGGGGAAGTTCCAGTTTACACATTCTGATTGATATTTATTTTTTTCATTACTGATCTGGCGCTGTAATGCATATTGCTGTGAATTTTATAGGAATCAGATGAATTCTCTTTAATTTGGTATAGGTAGTGTGCATCGATGTGTTGATACAAGATTGGAGTTGGATATTTAAAATCCCTAGCATCAGTTAAGTAAACTCTCACATAAATGAAGGTGGATGCTACGATATGGAGTTAGGTTTCAAGGTAAGTCACAGGTGTTTCCAGTTGTCCATTCCATATTCTGTTATAATGTAATTTTCTCTTTTGTCTTGGTAAGAAGTAATGAAGAAGCACCATGGTTGAAGTTAGTCATATGTAGATAGTTCAGCAAGCATGATCAAATGTCCAATGCAAACAATGACATGAAAGTTATGTCTCTGCACCATAATAATGTTAGTTGAAATATGAAATACAGCATTGCTTCATCTTTGTGTGGAGAATTGGAATTCCTATTTTAAGAACACATGATTTGTAAGGTGTCACTGGCAGTTTGTGTTGTCAGATGATGAAAAAGATGTAGCTTTGTAAAGTTTCAGGAAGTGCTTTTATGGCAAATATTTGTGAGTACTTTAAACTTAATGGCAGTCACCTACAGATTAGTCCCCTTGAGCATCTCTCCATGTACAAGGGAATGCAGTTTATTGAAAACTGGTTTGATCCTGGTTTTGCAGTGTGGTGGGAGACTCTTACTTTGTGGCCAAAATATTAGGTGTTACACTACACAGTTTCTTTGTATTGCACGGTTGTACTTAACATGCCATTTCTGGTAGCACAGCTGTAGAGGTCTTGTGTGAGGAGCAGGTGATTCCTGTGGAAGTCATTGTAACAACCATGTTTGAAATGGGTTAGGAAGCTGTAAAAAATTTTGTCAGTACCAGTTGGAAATGTCTGTTAGTGCTTTTACTAGCCGTTTTTGCCCTGAAATGACCCCGTGGACCTGACTTACCAATAATTGTGTGGATGCCTGTTGTGCTTGTATCTGTGACCGTAGGAAATAAGCAATGCGGTTTTCTTTGGCACCCAATTTACATTGCTGAGAACTTCACGTGATGTTACTAGGTTGACAGCATACCATGCATATTCTGTCATGCTGCTGTAAAAACATGCTTGTAATTTGTTGCCTGTGAGTGTGTGTTTTATTGTACAGTTTTCCCTACTAGGTAGTTCTTGATTAACATCTATGTGAATTGGAATATAATTTTCTACTTGCGTGTAAAGTACACGTCACCAGGATGACAGTGGTGTACATTTTGTTGGCATTATTTTCGATGTAAATGTGGTCTACTGATCACTTTAATTGAAGGGATTTCTGTGATAATGTTTTCACTTCTTCACAAGTGTGTAAGGACCAAATGCACAACTTATTTTTTGCAGACAGACATACACTGTAGGTTATGGTTTACCTGATGTCGTAATTGCAGTGTAAGAATGCGTAATTTTGATTGGTTTTGTACTAGAATTTCTGTTATCTATCACCTTTGTGTGATAATGTTCACCCGATTTTCACACAGTATTCGAATCTTGTCTGGTCTGTTTGTATCACACAGTTAAGGTTATAAGTTGGAATTACTGCAGCTGTATGTTTTTGAAAGAGTTACGTAGATTTGCTCACAGAGTGTGTTGTCCTTAGTGCCGATATATTTTGTCGTTTGTCTCTGATTTTGTTTGTGCTTGAAGTCCTTCGCCCATCCTGAAGGTGCCTTGAAAGGGAACATTGAGGTTGAGAACTGACAAGATGTTGCCGTTTTCCACTGCTGTAGTGCTTGGGTGGTAACATACTGCTTGTTTGCTTTTGCTTCTGTGACTAATGTTAGGTCCAAGAATTCTTCATGTACTTATCCCATCGACTCTAACCACTTTGATATCTGTTCCTTCCACCAACAGGGTTGTAGTTTTCCTGTCTGAAGTTGCATCTTTTAGTACTACCTGTCTTCAGTGACCATGTGGGATGTAGTTGGACCAATTTTATTGCTTTTGTTTTGTCATCAGAGTGAATGAGACTATCAACATGTGGTATTTTCGTTGGTTCTTCTGCACATTTTTCATTGGCAGTAACAGCACCTGCAGTTTCTTTATCTTCGGTTTCACTTCCAGCAAGTTTTGTACAGTCATTGTTACCTTCCAAGCAATACAACTTCAACACCTCAACAGTGTCTTTTCATCATTGAAATTAAAGCTGTGAATCATGGTGAGAATTACTTTTGCCAAGTTCTTGTCACAGTGTCTGTGAGCATGATGAAGTGTTAACTGCTTACGTGATGTTACAGATTTGCACTTTCCCAAGCAACAAAAGCAGTAGTGTGCTGCATTGCATTTTGAAATTGAAGGCTTACCTTCTGTCACGCACAAATGTATGCTTCAGTGTACACTATGTCGAGAGCAGAAGATAACTTTGTCATAGCCTGTGTTACAGGTTACCCCTAACACAGTGCATTTTTTCAAGGATTGTGCACAGAAACAGTACTGAACTCTGTGTGAAAATGGAAAACTCTAAAATGGAAAACCCAAATGCAATTGAAAACACAAAGGATTAAAATAAGTGCAGAACTTATTAACCTCTATGATTTAAATCGTGTGATTTCCACAAGATGTGGTCATTGAACACTGGTCATTAGGCAAGCTCTCTACAGATTGCGGAAGCAAAACCTAATAACGTTACAAAGAAACAGCAGAGTGCCAGCAACTGATTTTTGGCCACAAAGTCCAAGTATGGTCCATTGCTGTCCTCAAAAACCAGGATCAACTCAGGTTTCAATCAACTGTGTGCACTTGTTGGCCTGGGGATGCTGCCACTGTGGGGACATTAAAAGGGGTAACTTTCAGTACTGTTGTCATTTTTCTTAACATCTCCTGTGTCCTGAAATGTTTGTCTACACAAGTTGGACTTCAGTTTTGGAAAGAGTGTGAAATGAGTGGGAGATATCTGCCACGGGTGGGGGGGGG
>Ga0268261_10001152_pt1 | contig 17817 bp, 20 predicted proteins | sample TergutNc150P1_FD_190353 | JGI IMG/M metagenome (GOLD analysis project Ga0268261, IMG submission 190353) | Nasutitermes corniger P1 segment gut microbial community from laboratory colony in Florida, USA - Nc150 P1 (SPAdes) (version 2) | ecosystem: Host-associated > Arthropoda: Insects >...
ATGGGTGCTCCATATATATATATGACATTAGTAGCCTAAAGGTTAATAATTTAACCCTTATCCTGCTAACGTGGAGAAAATGGTGAGCTCCTAATAATGCCAGCAAATAGCAGATGGGATATAATTCAGGCTTTTAAGGGTTAATGCCAAGTTAACTGGTCAAGGAACAGAATAATAATAGTAATTACATTAATTTGAATTATTTCAACATTTTTTTGTGTTTTGTCTGTTATAGTTTGCCATGCACAATGATTTGAAAAATAGTATTTAATGTAGGGTATTAATTCAGCATTTAGCAGGATGAAGCAAAATATGTCATGGGATTTACAATAGGGTAACTGGCCTCAGCTAATTTCATAGTCCTCCATTTGCAAGTACAGAGTACCTTGTAATTACTTTACTGAGTGTAGGGAAATACATGCTGGCTTTTGCAAGACCAGTGTGGTGACTGCTACAACAGCATGTCAGTTTTGGAATGTGATGAACGGCTTATCTATTGCAGCTCATACACAGTAGCTCAGTGTGTGTTTGAAGATTTTTTTTGCTGAAGTGTTCACTGATATTACTTATGCAAACTATGCATCACAGGAAAACAATCATGGAAGTTTTACAAAAAATATCCTGTGTCAAAAGTGCTGTACACTGAACTCTTTGATGCAGGATAGTGGGGGGGGGATGAACAAGAAGTTCAGTGGTGGTCAGAAACAAAATGCAAAAATGCCAAGAATGAAACCCCATTCACATACAAGAATAAAAGAGATCTTTAATAACATACTTCCTCAAGTAATTTATTGCCTTTCTTTACTGACATCTTAAATTCAAGTTGGGAGAGGAAAAATGTATGTGTGAAGATTTTCACGTACCAAGAAAACACATATGTGGTAAGTAGGAACATTACTGAATGAAGAAATCATTTAGTGTAATGCCTATGTGCTACAATTAGTTGCAAGCATTATTAAAGTAAAAGACAACACAACATGATTACTGTAAAGCCTATGATAACAGCAAACTACATTAAATTAAGTTCAGAATATTTTTGCCAGAACAAAATTAAATTTAGGAACAAAATTACATTATGCAAGACATCATGCAAAAGATAAATCAACATATTTTATTCTGCCAGTTACAATGCGCCATTGCATTTATAACAAAAATATAGTGAAGAACACAAAATATGATGCTTCTTTCACGTCAGTTGAATTCCCATATACCATGTAATTCAAACCATGAGCTTTAACAAAAGAAAATACATTACAGGCAAGGAAGGATGAAAGAAAATACAATAATAAAATTAGAATTTTTATATTTTTTCATATAAACAATTCATTCGGGGTGAAATACATGCAGCAGATGTTTGCTATAAATGAAAATTACTGTACCTTGCAATATGTGGCATGAGGGTACTCTTGGTCATGCTGGTAATGTGGTTCATACCCTCAGTCACAGCACGTTGAATTGAGTTGTAAGGCAAGTAATCAATTGAGTTGGTTGGAGACACCTAAATGAAAACATTCATTTTGACATACGAACCTACTTTAATGGCAGCAGGAATTCAGAAGTGTATAATACAAATAATACCTATGTATATACACATATATGTATACATAGAGTACTACTGCTACTCTAATGCATTTGACTGTGCCATATTCAAGAGGATGAATAATTTATTACATTACATTTTTACATTATTCATCCTCTTGAATATGGCACAATCAAATGCATTAGAGTAGCAGTAGTACTCTAGACTTGTATTTGAAAGATTCAAATCTTGGTCAAGTAACTGGCTATTCTGAATGAGGTTTTTTGTGCTTTCCTTCAGCCCCTCCAGGTAAATGCCAGGACATTATTCTGATAAGGTCATGACTGCTTCCTTCTTAACCTATTCCAATTTCTTATCCTACAATTTGATGCCACATACTCTCAATTAGTGACAGTGTCATGAAATAACCTCCCAGACCCACCACAGACAGACAGACAGAACAGAGGTACATTCTAGTGATTATTTTGCAAGGAAGAATTATTTCTGGTTAGTCCCACCATCATAAGAAGGTGAAACCAGTTTTCATAATGTGCTATACAGGTAATCCTCCATTTATAAACAAGATACATTTTGAATATCTGGCCATAAGTCAAAATGGTTGTAAATTAAAAAAAAAACATGAATGAGTTGGAATATACACCAGTTTTTACAACTGAAATTAAAACTGTTCCAAAGACAGAAGTTTGGAAAATAATTTTTGTTAATTTGCCTGAAATTTCACTGAATTAAAGAAGTAAATATGTAAGTTATTACTTATTCTGCTTCTTCATTTTGTCAAATGCTAAGTCTGTACCGTCTAGAAGGAGTGAGACAAGTCACAAAGAGTAAGCTAAGACACCTGGCTTCTGGGATGAGAACTAGTGCCAGACCTCCTGAATACACAGATAATAATCATAATAATACATATAGTGAGTACACTTGGTTTGACAATAAGGTCAAAGTTTTAGAAATATATATCATACAACTAAAAGGAATGTAAAATTCTGTCACATACAGGCACTTAGCTAGGAGTTCCACTATCTGATGCTCAGCTAATTAAGAAAGTTTCTGATTTTCTTGATATTCATTTTAGATTATACCATCCACAAATCTAGGCCTATCCTTTGAAGTGTAGTGCAATCTATGAAGATTATTCTCTTCTGGGATGTAAAGATTGAGGCAATATATTTCACTAACATATGGCTAAATTTCTATTGGACTACATGGTGTCACAACCCAGAAGATGGTTACCTTCACAGATGCATCAAATTTTGCATATTGCATTCTAGTACTGAAGAATCTACTGCCACATTGATCTTTATGACAGATACTGTAATCAAACTTAAACTACCAGTACTAATATACCAGAAGACGAAAACTATGACTAAGAACAATTCTTGAAGTATGAAAGCCTATACAAACATAGTATGAGATTCTGAGGTGCAGCTGAACACAAGAGAAAATTTGGTGCCGGTACAAAAGTGTGATACAGATGACGTGCCATCAAACTGTGATAGCAGATGCCATATTTCTGAGTGCATGATGTGTAAGCATGAAGAGATGTGTGGTGCATCACATAAAATGATGCAACAGGCAAACATCACCTCAACTGTATGACACTCTGGAAACTTGCAGAAAGAGATGACAACCAACTGAAAGCGGTCACAACCATCTTGCACTAGGAGCTGGGTTAACAGCAAAGTGTCTGCCAGAAGGGTGCCCCATCAGTTGATAGACAACCACAAATATTTCACATGACATGCTTCACCACTCTCCCAACTTACATCACTGTACTGTCATGAGGGTTGAGACATTAGAGCCTAAGGCAAAACAATAAAGCATGCAATGGAAATGTCACAATCCATTGGTGTATTGAAAATGAGATACAACTGTTTTTATTCACAGGACGTAATTTGCTTCAAAACATGTTAACTTTTTCAGTCATATTTTTTTAAGTATAACATAACCTACCTACTTCTTAACCATGGGAATTATGTGTAATGCAGAAAATTTCATACTTTGGTCTGTATTATCTGAAATGTCATGTTCCTCAAGACTGATGTTCAAATACCTTATCTATATGTTTTACATTGTTTCCACCATGTACCCAGTGTCTATAGCTCTGACATGAAGAAACAAATATTTCTGTCTTGAATTTGCATGCTGCGCATACAATCCCACCCACCCACCAACAAACTAGTAGGTATAATGAGCAATGTGTCTAATATAGTAAGTACATGAACTACACACATGCTGTAAATATATCAAATGGCATCCAAAGGGCAGGTATTCTAGTAACAAAAGTTTCACCAATTTAGTTGCAGAAGCAAAAACCTGCAGATATATTTACACTGTGGTTTTCTGGTTCATGACATCACATAGTCTGAGAAATAATTAATGTTCTGGAGTAATGTGCTGCCTCCACCTTCCCTGAATATGGCAGTCACCTTCCACACTGCATGGTGTCACAACCCAGGACACTAATTTAAATCCTCATTGACATGTTAACTTCAGCTCATGTACAGTAAATCTGAATGATTTACTGAACACAAAGACAAAGCCACAGAACCACAGACAGACAAATCACTATGGTGCACTCTGTAACAATTAAGCTCAACTAATCTGATGGAACTAGCATAAGTCACCTTCCTAAAGTTAAACCCAATCGACTTACCTTTCTGAGATTCCTTCCTGGAACATCTAAATGATTCATCTGCAACATGAAATACATATATATATATTACTTTTAAAAGCCATTAAGAAAAGTATGGTAACCAGAGTTTGGGAAATTGAGTCCAGGACATTCTAGAGATATAAATGTATGTGATGTAAAGTTATTTAAGCATGAATCATCTTCCTCTCCTCCTCCTCCTTCTTCTTTAACACTATGGCCCTTCAAATTTGGCCTTGGCTTCCCTCACCACAAACGTCCAATCTGTTCTGTCCAAAGCTCTTGTTCTCAATTTTTCACTCCCACATTCCTCAAGTCCAATTCAACATCAACCATCCAACTCTATCTAAGTCTTCCCTCTTTTTCTCTCTCCTCCTGCTTTGCACTCCAGTAATTTCTTTACTCTCCTTTCACCATCCATTCTTACAACATTCCCAAGCCATTCCAATGATTCAGCATCATAGGTCACAATTTGTCCTATTACAGTTTTAGAAGGACCTACACTTAATGAGTGTGTTACATATCTTTTCTTTAGTAAATGGCCTAATGTATTAAAACATTTACTACCAGCAATAATTCTTGCTTTTATCTCTGTTTCAACCTCATCTGTGTTTGTTACTAAGGAGCACAGATGTTTAAATATCTCTACATTTTCATATCTCTGCCCATTTATTTCAGTTTCTACTGGTTTCTTTGTATTCATCATATATTTGATTGTGGATCCATTTATGGTCAAGACAATCAGTGATGGTACAGTGCTAGTGCCATATTTACTGTCCTGTATTTCACTTAGAAGTACTGAAATAGTAAACACCAAAGACAGCTGATCCTAATTAGTATAACTTCTGAATCTGAAACACAAGTAATAACCATTACACTGCGATTCAAATAATGCTTCTAGGATGTGACATAACATAATATGGTACACAGGCACCAATGTTTTGGCAGAAACTGCTTCCTTTATCTTCAGCATAGCAAAAGAATGAGGCACCATATTCATTCCTGCCTTTGGTACTTAGCTACGAGACTACACAACATCATATCCTAAAACACACTCATCTTGCCGGCAATTTCAACCACTGTGACAATCTCAGTCTCACAACGAACTACAACATTTGAAATAAAATAGTTTGAAAAACAAGCAAGACTTTCAAAATTGCTCATACTGAAACACCATTTATGTCAGCTGAATTTGCAGCAAAGGCTACAAATGCTTCCTTGTTGAATACAGTCACAAATGAAGTACCTGTCATCTCAGACACTGTAACAATGATCAAGTACCATTTCATAACTTGCCATATCATACATACTCTACCATCATCAGGGCCACAAGAAGAAAGCATTGTAATTACAAATTTGTATTTATAAATGAACTGCATAGAAATATAATTGTTTTCTTTTGTCATTTTCTGGTCAACATCAGTTTCCTTCTTGTATACAGCAAGAAAATTTCTTTCTTATTGCCCTTTCATGTTTCTCTCTTCACTACCGGTTTTTGTATACCAGCATTTCTCAGCCTATGGATCGCATCCCAAATTTGGGTCATAAAACATTTTTATACTGATTTTGCAACATGTATGTTTATTTTCATTATCATTAAACTGTCACATTTGTTAGGACAATTCATGTTTTCTTATTTTATATCTATCTTTATTTCTGAATCCAGGGGTTGAAAGACAAAGCCACTGACCTAGTCTGGGTAGTGGCTCAAAACAGTTGATAACACTGTAGTAGATAAATATATAACTTACAGCTAATATTCTTAAACAAAATCTTACTTTAATTTGAGTTGAGTTGACTTTTAATGATCTGGCACGGTGGAAACCAGCGTGACCTCGACGCATGGACGACCAGACACTACCAAACAGTGAATGATTACGCTGAAATGAAATTATTTAAAGTCATTATCTGCAAACCTCCTTTAAATTGGCATTTGAGTTTCTGTGTAGAAAAGTACAGCACCTTAATCCACAAAACTTGAAATTTGCCTCATAACAGACTTGATATTTCTGTTGCTATTCAATATCATAGACTATAATCATCTTCATGTGCTTCACTTATGATATAGGCAATCAAGTCAATTTCTACTTCACACTCATTTAACCCCTGAATGCCAGCCTCAGTACACTGCACAGACCTGCAGTTCCCCACATTTTGGCAGCCTCAGAGCACTGTACAGTTACAACTGCATCCAAGAGTACTAAAAATTTAAAACCCCTCTGTTCTGGACAGTAGTTGGAATTTAAACCCAAGTGTCACTGGAGGGTTAATCTAGTCTATGGTCTTCCTCAGTCTCAATATCCTTATGGTTTATAATGTAAGTTTATTCCAGTATTCTTTCATCTGACATTCTTTCAAAATAAGTTTATTCTTAATCATATGCACCACATTAGACCACATCATGATCTAGACTAATGCACATAATTTACCTATTTTGCATGTATATAAAGCCTAATAATAACTAGTTCATAAATTAATTAATGTATCAGATGTCAAGCAATGGTTCAATGTGACATAGCCAGGAAGGTGGACTGGATATGTATGGCCAACCACATGGTCTACTTGGTTGCTGGATGTAAATCTGACAGACTTCTTCCTGTGGGGACAGGTAAAGAAGCATATTTAAACTGTAGCTGCCGGAACTACTGAATTTCTCATGGGAAGACTTCAGGCAGCTGTGACAATGGTCAGTATCAATGTACTAAAGCATATTCAGGAGAATGACATAAGGCATACTGCAATCTGCGCCCCTTTGAACATGTACTGTAACTGCAAGTTACAGTTGGTGTGATCATTTGATACCTTGCACTGTTTGATGGGGCTTGTATCTTGAAAACTAATCATCTCAGATTTATATATATATATATATATATATATATATATAAAATGATATTTTCATTTACTTTTTAACAACAAATGACATTATGGAGAATGTGTATGGTAATTTTGTATCACCATGTATATCTGACATGCACTTCCAATATTGTACATTAGTGATATATCAGACAAAATAAAATGTCTATATGAAATCTTCAATGTAACTGAAGACTATTACATTAACCTTGTGTATTGAAATGTCCTCCTTACCCTGTGCATAGGTTCAGGATTGTCATCCATTAATTCTTCCAGGTTTCCAGAGATAGCACGTTTCAGTTCTGGACCTGCATCATGCAGTGTGCGCAGTCCAGCCTGTTGAGAAAAATTATGTTTCAGTTGCATACCAACAAGAGGAATGAAAGAACAAAAAGTATGCTCATGACAAGGTTAACAGTATCACAATTAAAGTGCCATTCCTTGTTTTATCAGTCAAGCAGTTAAAACTTCAATGACTTTGTTTTTTAATGCCTTTGAAAAAAGAGAGCTGTTTCCACATTTTTTTTTCTAGACTCAACTCTGAAACAGCTTCTATAACTTTTACAGATTCATTTTCAGATAAACAATTCAAGACAAATGACAAATGCATGAACAGAATTAATACTTCTACAGAAAATGACTGATGTAGAAAAGGTATGAAAAGTGAGGTAACACAGTTTTTGGGATAAAAAACCTTTATACATTTGGCTAATTTACAAACCAACCTTACTTGCACTGAAATGTGAACACAACAGATACACAATATCCCACATGTTTCGCCACTTCTTATTAGGACTTCATTAATATAGACTTTAATATTATCCTCCCAGCTGTGCCTTGGTCTTCCAAGCTGTCTCTTTCCCTCAGATTTCCCCACCAAAACCCTGTATGCACTGTTCCCATCCCCCACATATGCTACAAGCCCACACATTCCATTCTTATGGATTTGATCATCCAGATTACATTTGGTGAGGCATAAATATCATGAAACTTCCCACTGTTCAATTTACTCCAATCCCCTATTATTGTGTCCCTCTTAGGCCCAAATATCTTTCTCAGCACCCCCTTTTTTTTGAACATCCTCAGCCTATGCTCTTCCTTAAGTGTGAAAGACAAAGTGTCACACCTATATTAAAAAAAAAAAAAAAACAGGCGAAACTATAGGCTGCATATTTCAATCTTTATATTTTTGGAGAGCAAACAGGTAGACTGAAGATTCTGGACTGAACATTAGCAGACATACCCAGAATTCAATCTGCATTTAATTCCTTCATGATTGCAAATGTGATTTGTAGGGGCTGTTCCCAAATATTTAAGGTCTCCCACTCTTTCAGTGGATTTATTTATTACCTATCTTTTTGATATGATTTTGTCCTGCAGTCTCTTCACAAGACACAAGCATATACTTAGTTTTCTCTGCATTTAGATTTGGACAAATTTCTTTACTACTGTCTATGAAGGTTTGTATTTTTCTATATAGTATGCATATATTTGACCAATAAGTTATCATCAGCATAGACCAGAACCTGATGTGTCACATCCAAGTTCAACCTCCCCTGGTTTGTTTGAACCATCCCAATGACACAGTCCAAGGCAATGTTGAAAACCTAAGGTGACAAAAGTGACACCTCAAGTCTAACCATTCTTAGTAGGAAATGTGTACAAGACAAACACTTGCATATCCAGGCTTTGCTATAGATTTCAATGAAACACACTTTTATTAATCTAAACAGTTTCATGCGGATATGAAACTCAATGAGGATATTATACAAAACCTCACTCCTAACTAAATCATAGAATTTGTTGTTCTATATGTAGAGGATGCATTGCCCCCGTCACTTCCCACATTTTCTCCAGTACAACCTGGCATCCATAATTGTAATACCTTACTTTCTGGACCCTACTTGCATACATAGTAACACAGACAATGTACCTAAATGTAACATTGAGGTGCATTCATGCAACTATTGTTCCAGTGGAAAAGCAATAAGTATTACATATTTTGAGCATGTATTTGTAGCCTTAGGTATCCAGCATGCAATGCACATGTGCCATATTGTCATCTGTGGCCTGCATAGCTCTACAGTATTTCCCCACATTATCTCAGTAACGGCATGATTTAAAAAAAAAAAGTTATCAAACACAAAATGTGTGTTTTGATTTGCTCTACAACTTTTGTCTGAAACTTCTCATTCCAAGAAAAACTGAACTAAATGTGATAAAAAATGTATATTGGTCTTCATGTCGAGTACCTATTATTCTTGTCCGATTTTAATGAAACTTGAATTTTCTTGACAGATTTAAAAAAAAAATTAAATATCAAGTTTTATGAAAATCCACCCAGTTGGAGCCAAGTTGTTCCATGTGAACAGACAGTTGGACAGATGGACAGACAGACATGATGAAGCTAGTAGTCGCTTTTCACAATTTTGTGAATGTGCCTAACAAGATTAGACATTAAACTTTTGTTATTGGAGCACAACCTCATATGGTGTATTAAGGTGTTATAAAATGGGGAAAAACTACTCATTTGCTTTAAGGATGACAAATTTGCTCTTGTATCTTGTTTGCAAGTCAGCAGAAAAAACTACTTACATACAACACAAATATTAATACATTCTTCATGGACTTGATGGTATTGAGGCCAAGAGTACACACCAATTTACCAACAGCTGCATAGCACATAATATATATCATCCAATTAATTGTTAACATTGAACTGTAAATTCCCAACCACTTTCATGACACTGAAATGCTTCTCATGAAACAACATAAATTAACCCTTTCCACTCAGGTGTTACATAGCTGTTTTGAAAGTTCCTAAGGTTGTAACCCTCATCAGAATTCCATTTACCTGTAATGTGACTGTGTTATGAGACTCCTTATCTCCATCCTTCAGTTCCTGCTCTTTCCTCTTCTTGAAACGCCTGAAGTAATCCTGAATTAGGAACGTTGCATAGAACTTGCCAACAGTTACTTCATCTTCCACTAAAAAGAAAGTACATATAAGACTGTAAGCAGTATGTCACAGGCAAGTGGAAAGGTGTACTGGTAATATAGGTTGTCTCTGTGCCATAAAGGCACATGGAGAAATTAATTTATAACTCTTACATTCTCAACCGTGGCACTAGACTGAGAAACAGCCCACTAAGTAGGATGCTGGGTGAGCCCCAAAACCAGTGTAAACACTGGGAAAGAGGAAAATCTCTTATCCTTATCAGGAAAGGGGGTGTATCAAAACCCTGATTCCTCAGTCATCCAGTCTGCAGCCTAATTGCTACTGTCTGTGTTGTCCCAGCTTCCAAATGTGAGAGATAAAATATGAAAAGTAAATTAATATGCAAATACTTGTAGAGAGGCAATGGAATGTACAAAGAGCTGTCTATTATTGGTACCATTGGTACCATGGATTCATAAATTTTCCATTAATATACTGGATACATTACACTATTATGTTCACAGTAGCCTATAAATGAAGGCAGAAGCTTCTGCCAAAACACTGGGACTCTGTAAGGTTGCATACATACCTCCAGGTGGTGGCACTACTTGGTCCAAAAGTTTTGGACTTGTTCTCTTCCAAATCTTCTTAATGACTGCTCTTAGTTCTGCATTTGCATCATCAATATTTCCTTCTGTTTTGATTCGTAAAGACGTCCGAACAACAGCAAATAATGTTGCATTAAATAAAACAGTCCCATCACTATTTAAGGGCATATTCATTGACACCAGTCTCTGTAATCATAGTATCAATGAGCCGTTAATTACAATCATTTGAGCTATGGTGGACTCTATATACCAACTGATCTGGTACAGAAACCTCTGACTATTACCAAGTCTAATTGTGAGTTTCAATAATTCTCAGAAAAAAACAGCAGTTAATTCCCTAAACAGCATTAACTGATTTGCCTCTGTCATAAGAGTTTTCTGTGGGGTAGAACTTGATATTTGGAAGAATTTCGGGCTTCATAGAATTAATCTTTGTTTATGGTGAAGTCCTTGGGTCTTTTGGCCTGTTGCTAATGTGTAATTTGAGCTGCCAGGGTTCAGTCACATCATGTGGTTCAAGTTCTTCAAAAATTATGGCACAGGGTACATTTTAGTCATTTTCTTCAGCATAAATGAGTCAGAAATAGGGTACAGCCGATCATATACATCTCATACTGGTAGTAACCGTGTGGAAGTAGGGTATAATGTAAAGCAATGTCAAGGGTCTATGATCTGTCACATACCATATTTTTTTGCACCACAAGACACATTTTTTCCTAGAAAATACCACATACAATTCTCCTGCATCTTAAGGTTCAAAGGTGCATCATTATGAACTTAAAAGCAACTAAGACTGCTGTGTTTGATGAAGAGAAAACAGTGATTATGACTTTGCCCATCCTTGCTGGAGAGAAACAAGGCTATATTTGTTTGCACCAATATTTCAGTTGCACACAGTGTTCATGCGTTTTATACAAATAAATTTGTTTTTTAAATGTGTAGTAAACAGATGAGAATTAATCAACTGTAAGTTTCAGATTAAATATAACAAAGTTAGTAAAAGAACATGACAACTGGATAGCCAAAAGGCATTTTGGTCCACCCCCAACCCAGAAAATCATCTGTGAATGGGGAAGGCAAGGGGAAGAGCTAAGAAGCTGGAGAAGAAGAAACAATTTTCATAAGAAAAGTGCAAAATTGCTTTACCTAGAAGGACAGCTGGACAACATATCACAAAAACAATGGAGTTTCTGGGTCTACACAACTTTTTGTTTTTGAGGCAAGAAGACGAGTTGCTGATTTCACTGGGACAAGTTACTGGGCTTACAGATTTATGACTAGACATAGACTGTGAAACATGGGATATGTCTTTCAAAAAATGTGAAATCAGTAATGCCCTTGATGGTGCTGAACATGTAGTGTTTGGAAAAAAAGTCACTTCATACAATAGCAAAAGTAATGACAAGTGTTACAGGAGTAACAAAGATTTTAGGGGGTTCTATAACAAGTAGAAACTTCATACTGTACTACTATTTTGCTGAGAAAGTACTAAGAATTTGAGCTTAAAATGTGTACAAAATAACTTTTCGTTAAATTTGCCTTTTAAAATCTTGGCACGTCTAATGGTCTAGATAATATGATAAAACCTCGTAGTTACAGTGAGGGTGGGGGTGCAAATGGTCCTACCCAATGGGAGGATGCACTGTGGTTAAGATGAATGTTTGGATGAGAGTATATGAGATAAGATTTTACTGAATTTGTGTTTGTCATTACAGTTTAAACTTACAGGGAGTTCAAGCTATTTCACTGGCCACCTGAAGATAGGGGGTAGAAGGTGCGAATGTTTACCTCTCACTGGATGGAACCATACTAGATAATACCATGCTTACTCCAATTGTAAGACCTATACATTGGGCCATATTGTTTGTCTGCATCATTTACCTTGAAATGGCAACTGTAATGTATGCTTACATAACAGAACAGCATCAACATACAATGTGGCTAATCCCTGAAAGATCACATTGTCAGGTACAAGTTGAAAAAAACCTAACAAGAAAGTATAGCTTAGGTTATCAACTTTTTTGTGCTATGACACACTTGAAGAATGATAACTACATATCTGACATACCTTCATAGAACACCAAAATTTTAATGACACAGATATATACATAAATCACTCATTCTTATTATTAAAAATTGTTGGTTGCAATAGTAAACGTTGGGTTTACCTTTAAGTCCTTTTGCTTCAGGAGCTATGGGGTGCTTTTACTGCATGTGGCGCGTGCATGCACTAGCTAAAAACTTCTTCCTCTCCCTCCGCATGCAAGTTAGAGGTTATGCTCTTCAGCGACAGACAGTGCCATGATAATTTTATTATTTAGCTACTGAATCACGCTGTGACTAGTAAAATCTCTTGCAACACACCTAACAACTGCTCACAACACATCAGTGTGTCATTACACATGGTTTGATGAGTTCTGATCTAAGCTAAGCAAACCTGATATTTTTCAGATGCCCAAAGTTTTGCCCTGTCTGACAACAATCCTCTCATTTGGTACACTTCTGAGCAATATAAAGTAAAAGATTATAGTAAGACTTGCCTTGCAAGCAACACGATGTGGGCAAAGTTTGCCAAAACCAAGAGGTGGCGATATTTTCCTGAGAAGTGTGACAACATCCAAATGCTTGATTCGTCCTTTAGCATCAGGATCATATTCACTCCACAGGCGGATAAATTCATCCAGATGATGGGGACCAAGAATTGACCAATCTCGTGTCAAATAATCAAAGTTATCCATGATCACAGCAACAAACAGGTTAATGATCTATAAGGAACAGAAATACTCATAATTTGATACCATTCATGAAGGAAAACATACTAGACAGTTATCATGCTCTGTATCAGTGGGAATGCTCATGGAAAAGCTCACTGAAATGAAGAGAAAATGACGTATTTTATACCTTCTTCCTTATGATCACTGAATTTCTTTAAGACAGAAGTGAAAAGCAAAAACTATTTCCTGGTAAAAAGTAAAACAGATTTTCCACTGTTAGTGCTGTATCACAGTACTGATGATTAGTCACCAGCTTCTCACTGTGCAGAGGTCAGTATTTGATCCCAGGGTAGTCAATGTGGGATCTATGGTGGCGAAAGTGGTAGTGAGACAGATTTCTCTCCCTGCAAATTTGATTTGCCTTTACAATTAAATCAGTGTTCTGCATTCATCTATAATCCAGAGGCGAAATGGATGTTGTAAATTCACAGGGGTACAGTCTCACACACCACCATGAAAATGGAAAAATAAGTAGTGAAAAATCTAATTAAGATTTGATGTAAGTCTTTACTGTATAGCACAGGTTCACCTACCAGGAATGAACACAGCACATAAAATGAGATGAAGTATGGGAAGGCCAAATCAGAACCACAGATAGATTTGGGTGACTCATCAGATTTTTCATCACACTTAACCTCTTCACGTGTAGAACAGTCAAGCATGATATCTTGCCATGCTTCACCTAAGTATTAAAAACAGAGAACAGTTATGTGTTAACATTGCTGAAAAAAAAATGATTTCAAGATGTTAATCTCTCGGCCAATTAAATGCTCATATTGAAATTCATGCTGTGGTCCCTCTGCATAATATGATGCATGAAAATCAACACTTATGAGGAATGTGAGAACTGTATCCCAAACAGATAATATGGGAAGTCTACAACTTGATTCCAACTCACAAGTGCAACTGACTTCATGGAAGGAAAAAACCCTTCTTGACACATTGATAGATCCTCAGTTAGTAAAACTGTTCCTCACATTGTATGGAACCTCAAGGTTCATTACTGTCTGCACAAGAGCTTGCCATTTTTTCTTGTTCTGAGCAAGATGAGTGAAGTCCACAAACATTGCATCCTATTTCTCTAAGATACATTTAATACTATCCTCCAATGGCAAATGCCCTGCCCATCACGCTTTCCTTGATTTCATTACACTAATAATATTTGGTGAGTCATACAAATCACAAAGCTCCTCATTACACAGTTTGCTCCACCATCCTGTTACCTCCTCCCTCTTAGGCCCAAACATCTTCCTGAGCACCATAATCTCGAATGCCCTCAGTTTATAATCTTCATTCAATTGGAGAGACAACGTTTTACACCCATACATAACCAAAGTTATAATTCTGTACATTTTAATCTTTCTGAGACAGATAAAAATGCACATCAGCCAATCTGTACTCTCCTAAATGCTGATATGATTCCCTTATGTGCAGAAAATCCTGTTCCTGATTGATAATTTTCATTCTGTTTTCCACAGAAGTATAATCTTCTGCTGCTCTTCACTGACACGCATATCCAATCTGACTTCTTCTACACCCATTAAATCTAACCCATACTTTGCTAATTCTTTTGCAACTGTCTTCAGTGACTCTGACCCATACAGACTGCTTACACTCAAAGTTCCAAATCTCATGTCCATTCTACACTGTTTTATTCATTCAAAAGAATCTATTCAAGTCTAAGGCCCTGTGAAACATATCAAGAATATAAAGTTCTTTACAATGAGACACTGCCAAACTTGCCTAACCTCCAGGTGGAAATTTATCACTCACATATTGTTTGTTCCATGCACTGTGCAATGAATCACACATTCTATCAGCACCAAAATATGCACTATTCTATATACTCTGTACTTTACTATCAATTTGCTTCTACATGTTTCAGCATAACTGCCATACACCCACATGCCATCACTCACCTGCACATGTCAAAGTTAGTATTTGTTTGGACCACTTGGGTAACAAATTTTAAAGTAAAAGTAACTTCGTACAGTCCTTTCACATTAAAGTGACTGTGGTGGTAGTAAGTAACAGAGATAAGAAAGTGCAGGAGGTCCTTGAACATTCCTTATAAACAGGTAAATGACAAAAACAGTAGTTTCACAGTCTCATGTAAAGAAGATGATTAAATATTGACATCCACAATCTTAAAATATAGTGAAAAGATTCTTAACAAATTTACTTACCAGTTGCTGAACGGAATAAAACTAACACTGCCTGAGGAAAAGTCTGGAAGTTGTTGTTACGATGAATTGCTGAACCATCATTATTCAGTGCTATTTTACCAAACACCTAAGAGAAAAAATAACTTGTTTTTAGTACCTCCATGTACTCCATGCCACAAGTTGCTCTTAAAAATATTTAAAATTTTTTAAACATTTACAGCCATAACACACTAGAAACATCTCCTATGATGTAACTGTTGTCGTACAATTGATATGTTTTAATTTTTAATACGAAAATAAACACTAACATTTACATTTCCCCTAATTTTAAAGCTCCAGCTTGATATAAATTATTAGGTACGTAACATAAATTACTCATTTGTAGAACATTCACTGCATACTAAAAATGTACATAAATTGTTAGTCTTTCTTTTTAATATTTGTGTTACAACAAGTTTATAAAACATTTCATAGTCTCCATTTAAGAAAAGCACTGAATATGACAGAGTGGTGGTTAGCAACCTGCTTTGTAGTTTGATAATCCCAGGTATGAATTTTGGATCTGAAACTGGTTGTCCTATCTACAGCTTTATATCTGGCCAGTCTCAGGGATGATTCTTGGATCTGAAACTAGCTAGCCTGTCTTAAGCTTTAAATTTGGACAGTCCCAAGCATAAACCTTGAATGTGAAACTAGCTATATTGCCTGAAGCTACATAGGTGGACAGTTGATGTTGTGGGTCAGTATGACAGCAGCTTATTGGAATGGCCACAAGTTGTTCTTTAACTTATTAAGGGCACAACTTACAGAAAAATGTAGTGCAATAATGATGAATGCCTCATTCAAAGCTTGGCTCAGCTCCTCGCTTTTGGTGTAGCGATGTTCAGCCACATATCCCTTGAAAAATGCCTCACAAGAAATCGTCCAGCACAGTACAATCAGGACTATGCACTGGCCACAATACTGATGTCAGAGATAGCGATACAGAATCTATCTAGCAGGACAGAAAATTTCTGTTCAAAATGTCATGCATAGTGAGGGTAAAATGAGTGGTTGCTCCATCGTGCTGCAGCTACAGCTCTTCCAAGAATCCACTGGCTTTAAGCTGTGGTATTAACCATATCTCTAATATTTATGCATAAGATATGGTATTAACAGGCCCACTGAAGAAACAGGAGCCCATCAAATTAAAAGCTGTTATACCAAGTCGTAACATCACATATGGCAAGTTATGTTCCAGCTCCACCAAGACACATAGATTCTCGTTAGCACAAAACACAACATGTCTGTCACAGCTACTGTGATAAACTGTACACCCATTGATGAAAAGAACCTCCAAGAGGGATGCAGTATTTGGGGATGTGTTCAAAAGTACACAACACGTACCACAGCATCAATTCATGTCTATGTCTAACAGTTAATTTGTAAATGTCAGGCAATATAATTTCAAATTTAAGCCTTTAACTCTCTTTAATGGAAATTTGGGGGAAACGAATTAAGGATACAATTACTAGAGCTGTTTAATAAAATAACAGACAAAAACCAAATGCCACAAGAATGGGAGACAGGAATAGTGATAAACATACACAAAAAAGGAACAAAAAGCAAATGTGAAAATTACAGAGGAATTACTTTATTGCCCACAGCCTACAAACTATTTACAAATATAATAAAAAACAGACTAAATGAACATGTGGAAGAAGAAATGGTAGAGGAGCAGTGTGGTTTTAGAAAGGGACGTAGCTGTACCAATGCTATATTCACGGTGCAACAGATAATTGAAAAAAGAAAAGAACACAACTTACCGCTATTTCTTTTATTTATAGATTATGAAAAGGCATACGATAACGTTAACAGGGACAAGATGTGGGAAATGATGGATAATAAAATTCCAAATTATTTACTAAATACCATAAAATGTATCTACAGGAATATGAAGGTTAGAATTAAATTTAATGATGGTATATCTGAACCAATACACATAAACAAAGGAGTAAGACAGGGATGTGACCACTCACCGGTATTATTTAACATAAACATTAATAAAATTATACAGGAATTTAAAATAGTGATAAAGAAGGGTATACAATTAAATAACAGGAAATTAGTAAATACAATACTATATGCAGACGACCAGATTTTAATGGACACATCAAAAGATAACCTACAAACAATGGCATACCACCTGAACCTTATAGCAAGAAAATACAAAATGACCATATCCAGCACAAAAACTAAATCAATGGCAATGTGGGGGAACCACATACAGAGGGTAAAAATTGTGATAAA
>Ga0268261_10001153_pt1 | contig 17808 bp, 26 predicted proteins | sample TergutNc150P1_FD_190353 | JGI IMG/M metagenome (GOLD analysis project Ga0268261, IMG submission 190353) | Nasutitermes corniger P1 segment gut microbial community from laboratory colony in Florida, USA - Nc150 P1 (SPAdes) (version 2) | ecosystem: Host-associated > Arthropoda: Insects >...
CTTCTCAGTGTGTAGTGCTGCTGTACACTTACATACACCACTAACTGTGCGGAAATCACTCCCCATATTACCCGAATTCGCAGATCTCTACAGCACTAGATGCAGTGACGTTCAAATTTCGAATAATTACTAAGAATGAGCATGTTGAAAATCATCTAATACCAAAACTCATGAAACGTGACGGCAGAAACAGCGATTATTTCGCTGTACAGCATTAACTGATGGTGTTTTTATAGCCGAGAAAGGGGTGTTTACTGCGCGGTAAGGACTGGATAACGCAGGTTATTCATAGTTTTGCAATATTAAATTCTTGAATATCTTTCGCTAAGCCATTTCTGAACAAAAAAAAACAATAACTCTCCATCTTATTTTATCCTAGCCTTGTCATGAAGCAAACAGTTGAAAGTCAAATTCCATTACTGTTGTTTTAAAGTGTAAGGCAGTTCAATTTACACAAAACCCACATTCACAATGCTTTCCATTATACCAGTAATTGTTACATTCAGCTGCTTTCTGCTACATCACCTGCATCACCTGCCAGTCCACAGTTTACGTACAGTGTGGACTGGAGTGTGTAGAGGGCAACATTAGTCATGCCCACCCAAACCTTCCAATCAATGAGTGACCCGAACATCTGGTTTCTTACTTTGTGTGTGCTTTCAAATTGGGTGTCCTTTGGTATGTCAGTATTGAGGGAAGTGTCGCAGTTTTAAAGCCTTTCCGTTTTGCTCAAAGCAAACTGCGCACTGATGGTAGGTGGGATGTAGAAGACGGAACAGGCGACAACATTTTATCCTTGAGCTGTTTTTGAGCGAGTCAGAGAGGCGACATTTACAGTACGCCTTTCAGTTGCCGTAGTAGGATCTTGGCAGAAGGGCTTTTAGGGATGGCGGTGAGGAACTGCACACCTCCCTTCATCTGCTCGTGCTCCGACACTTTCGCCGCTCCGAACCTCTTGACGTCTTCCTCTGAGATGCAAGGTCTTCCGGGGACAACGAAGGCCCTTGGTACCTCGCCCGCCGTGTCGTCAGGGACGCCGACTGCGGTCGCGTCGTCTATATCAGGGCGACTGCGCAGGATCTCCTCCAGTTCCGCCTGTGCCACCTGACAGAATCAGAGCGAAGGTCGGTACATGAAGCATGAGGACGCTTATGACGTCATGCCGTCAAAATTGTAGCGTCATATTGTGTGACACCAAGCACAGACCAAATACTGAAAGTGTGAATGGCCACCCACCTGGTAAACCTTGACCTTGATCAGCTCTTTCAGTCTGTCCATCACATAAAAATGGCCGTCCTCGTCGTAGTATCCCAGGTCGCCAGTGTGAAGCCAGCCCTCACTGTCGATGATCTCAGCGGTTTTCGTTGGTCGGTTGAAGTAACCCTTCATGACCTGAGACAGAGAGTTGGTCCACTCCACAATTCATATCCCTTCCTGTGACACACTATACCGGCATTATTTTAAGTGAAAACTATCGGTCGACATTTCTAGTCTGTCTGTCCGTGTGTCGGTTTATCTTGACCACTCAGCCAAACGCCCTCACGTGCAGTTCAGTAACGGCAGGAAGTGACAAGCAACACTTGTCAGGTGAAATAACCACCCTGTATATCAGAACACGCAGTGCCGCAGGCTAATTATAGACACGCACCCACTTGTCTGGTGATTCAACTCCAACATTCAACTCCTCGGTCACTCCGAGCCACTTCAGTCCACTCTACTTCCCTCTATCAAAGCTAACACACCTTTCCTTTTTGTTTCTATGTCTAGCAACTTGCGGCTTTCTTTCTTTCGTCACAGTTGTAAGATATTTGCTGCATTTCATTTTCTCACAGCGGTGCTTTTGTGGATGCATTGCTTCTTGGGTGCGAGTCTTTGTCGATAAGTGAGCGGTTACCGACTTTTCGAACGACCGCAGTGCTTCGTTTTCTAGGGTTAAAATAGAAATGAGAAAAAAGATGAAAGTAAAGTACAAAATGGTAGTGACGTCATTTTATCTGACAACTCCCACTAGTAACTCACTGCCGATACTTCGCCAAACACACAAGCGTTCGGCTGAATGGGCTACGTTAATACGGTGAGTGAGCCGACAGGAAGTGGCAACCTGATTTTTCGCACTAAATAAGAACAACAAATATAAGTATGGAAAGCAAAAAACATTGAAAGTTCTCTGTCTCCCACCTGTGGGCCCCGCACGCAGGTCTCACCCATCTGTCTTGCAGCCAGGCTACTACGTGTCTCCGGATGCACAACCTTCATGTATGTGTTTGGAATCGGCCCGCCAACCGACTCGTATTTGCCGGATTCTTTGACCATAAGAGTGGCTGCGGGTGAAGTCTCTGTCATTCCATAAGCTGCAGAAGAAGGCAAAGATCTGTTGTGCGTACTGTCCTAGATTGAAGAGAACAGCTTTGACCTTCACATTTCAGGTAGTCTCCATAATCTCCAAGCAAAGCTTTCAAATTCTCCAGTGCCTAGGTCTATATCGCTGCATCCGCCATTTTCCAGGAGTCGCCATACTTTACATGTTTGGCTTACAAAAAAATAAGATTACATTTATGAAAACTTCAAATAGAAAATACAGGATACACTTAATACTACTAACTCCAGTGCACAAAACACAACTAAACTTTGGTCAAATACATTTTTGACTGAAATAAACGTGTTACTTTTTGTAAATATCAAACGGCGTGACTTCCCTTTGTACAGCCACTGCCAGGGTCAAACTTTTCCTCGTTCAGTCGACAGTAATAATTCCATAGACTGAAGTCTTTCAGTCGGTCTGTCACAATGGGTTTGCTTTTGTTCACCTTCTGTGCAGCAGTCCGATATGATATGCACAAGTTTCACTGCCAACTGGTTGCACAGTGTATGTATTTAGTGTGTAATACAGCGCTGCTACATGTTTCGGCCAAACATTTCGGCCTTCTTCAGGGAGTTACAAATTTGATGGACGTGAACATATGGCAAATTGTCACAGATGTTTGGGATACTACACTACACACACTCGCGCGCGCACACACACACACACACACACACACACACATATTACATCTCTATTACACTAATGTAATTTTCAATACTAATTTACATGCACAGTGTGCTTATTCACGATACGTACTGGCAGTACCTAAATGTCGGATTTTCAGATCCAGTTTAAGACAGAAAAAACACAGATGTTTAGATATAGAACATTACTGTTAATAGTTTGGTGACTAATTGACATCACCCAAAACCCATCTAGAACAGGTGAAATCATTCAAATATTTGGGATCAATTGTGAACGGAAATAACTCAATTGAGGAAGAAATAAAGGGAATAATTTCCCTAGGAAACAAGGCATTTTATACAAATCAAGATCCATTTAAAAGTAAACTATTGACTTAGAATTCCAAGCTACGGATGTATAAAACATTAGTGAGACAGACCAGTGGTAACTTACGCCTGTGAAACGTGGGTACTGAAATAAAACATAAAAACCATACTAAGGGTATTTGAGAGGAAGGTACTAAGAAGAATCTATGGACCCACTAAAGAAAGGGATGGCACATGGCGGATTAAATCGAATGAAGTACTAAACAGTCTGACTGGTAATAAAAACATCATAAACTACATTAAAGCACAAAGATTAGCTTGGTTCGGACACGTACATCGTATGCCAGATAACAGCATGGTAAAAAAAGTATATGAGTGGTCACCCGCACTAACAAGAACGCTAGGAAGGCCTAAAAATAGATGGAAGGATGATGTAAAGAGCGATATAACAAGGATGAAAATAACGAACTAGAAGGACTGCATCAGAAACCGGACCAAATGGAAGAAACTCGTTGAGAAGGCCAAAACTTGTCTGAAGATGTAGCGCCTCAAGAAGGAAAAGAAGAAGAAGAAATTTGGTAACTGAAACTTTTTCAGACACTTTTTTAGAAAACTTCTTAAACACTACACACATGTGTACCTACTTATATATGTACAACTTACATAGTGACAGTCATCACTGTATTGTTACTGTACATTGTATATGTACAACTTACGCAGTGACAGTCATCACTGTTATCAGGGTCTCTGGCAGATGGTCTGTCTCTCACCTGAGATATCGTGTAAACCCTTTGCCAGAGATCCTGATAATCGGTTCACCGCCATCAAAGGTCGTGCATCCATAATACTTTAATGTTAATCTGGCATCTTCTCCGTTTTTTTGCCACGTTGTAACGTTTCACCTCTCGAAACGTCAGACGTAAACGATGAGGTAGTAGCAGGAGAGACATAAACTCACCCTCAAATTTATTTCCTCTGAGAAAGAGAAGGATTTTGTTATCCTCTTTCTCTACAACTTTCACAATCATGTAAGGCTGTCTCTCGTTCAAGAGTCGGAGGGAACGGTAATGCATGGCTCTGGAAACCACACATAGAGAAATAGTATAGATATATCACTAATTATTTCATTTTTCTTTGTTTTACATACACACACACACACACACACACTAGGCAGCGGGTGCTCGCTATACATGCGTGCTAAACTCGCTGCCATATGCCACGAAAATGGGCTTTCCATTATTTATATTTCCTGTATATTCTATAAAAATATATCTATGCCGTTTAATTTACTTATAAATAACAATTGTTCGAAGGGTTCGTGCAATCTTTGCGGTAATCTGATCAGTTTAAATTCATCAATAAAATTATATCCTAATAATGCAAAGACTTCACGAGCCCTTCTTTCGACAACTAATACTAAGTATGGACGATTCTTAATCATAGTCTCGATTGGTTCGTCCATCCCCCTGCAGACCATCACGTCCAGCTGTTCTTGTACAGAATACGTCTGTGAAGGCTCCATCTGAAAATTCCATAAGAATATCTATAGGTACTATTCTATCTCCAAAATGTAGGAATTTGAATCGGGGCATGTGGCGAGGTATTTAAGGCTTAGTGAAATTGATTTTTCGTTGATCGAATGCAGATCGTTTTCGGTGAATACAGACCCGTAAAGTTTGGGTAGAAACACTTTCACAAACGTCTGTGGGGATTCTCGTAAAGTCAGTACTATAGCTTCGCCATATTTTGTCTAGACCCTATCTGCTAGTTCGATAGGATACGGTGTGTTAATCTTCAAAGACGTGATTTTAATCTGCTGACAAGACGAGATCATCTTAAATTTCGCAGATAGATCCACCTGAAAAAACTGAAACACCTGTGGAATCTCCATATAACTTTGATCAGCTCGTAGGAAAAACTGTAATAAAGGAAACGCTTACCTCAAAATTTTCTCTTTTCAGGAAGTCTTAATTTCTTTTTCTCTCAACTGTCGTTTGTGTGTTGCAGTACTCTGCAAGGCTTTTTATAGCTTGACGGTGGCTACTCTCGGAACTAACGACAGTCACGTGATAACTTTCAGTGTATGAATTACGAGCAATAAAAACATAAGTCTCGTGGAAATAAATAGAGATCGAGGAAGCTGTTATCTACATAACCGTATATGGTCGCGACATCTCTCTGTGCTCTTATACAGGTTAGTAATATATTTCTTAATCATGGTATAGTGTGTATGTGCGGGTGAAACATGATCTGATCCTATCATTCGCGCATTGATTTCAGAGTGGGTATGGCGCAAGACGATATTCAGACTCGGAGATTCACGATCGATGAGGAACAGACCAGATAGTACAGGCGTTTCAATGCTCAGGGAACGCAGCTTACCGCGCGTCTCTTACCACCATCTGAGGGAAAGGATTCGAACCCATTTCCTAACCAGTGTGACAGAATTGTTCGAGTACGCTTTACGAGATTGCGAGGATAACGATATGATCGGAGTTACAATTAGCAACGAACTTAACTTGCAGGACAGAGCTATAGGGATCAGCTTCAGAAGAAAGGACCAGATAAAGGGAGATGTGTTCTGGTCAGTTTTCGAGAAGGTAGCCCAGTCGAGTGCTAGGTTTAATGCCCTAGATAAATTAGTGATGACCGTCCATTCTGTAAAGATGCCAAATGGCCTTGGCCGAATCGCGACAAAGGGTAGACCGCTTGAGAGTATGGTTCATCTGAAAATAGTATCGTAGAAGTCAAAGCGAAAAATAACTGCCTGACTCATGCCCTGGTCATAGCAAAAGCAAAAGTAGACAACGATCCAAATTACAATTCATATCGTCGCGGATATAAGATACGTCCCATAGTCGATCGTTTACTCGAGACAACAGGTATCGACTTGTCGATCGGTGGGAGAATACTCGAGCTAATGAGATTCCAAGAACATTTCAAAGGGTACAGGATCGTCGTTTTCGGAGGATTGAATTGCGAGGACATAATTTTCGACGGCCAGGTAGAATCCGAAAATGAATTAACCTGCTGTATGACGACGTGAGGAGACATTACCACGTGATAAACAATCTTACGGGTGCGATGACGCAAAGGTATGTATGCAGAGGCTGTAATAAAGGATGTAGACGTGGCGTGACGCATAAGTGCGGAGAGACGTGTAGCGACTGCAAGTCGGTTCCTCCGTGTACGTACTCTGAAGAAAGAGTCCCGTGCGAGTCTTGCAACAGAAACTTTAGAAGTCGCTCCTGTTTCAAAAAACATAAGACACCAAGCTGGACGCTAAGACCGTCTGCGAAAAGGTGCGAAATTGTAACGTATGCGTGACGAGAAAGAATCACGAATGTTTCAAACCGTTCTGCGCGAATTGCAAACAGAACATGGAAATAAATCATCTTTGCTATATGTAGCCTTTAAAGAACGAATTGCCTAGCGGCGATGACGTATTATACGTATTTTACGATTTTGGGACCACGCAGGACGCGAAAATTAACGAATCGGCAAGACTGCACGTCCCGATCCTTGTTTGCCTTCAGCAATTCTGTACGGCCTGCGAGATGCAAGACGACGATAAGCAGGATTGCTCACGATGCGGTAAGAGACGACATTCATTCTTCGAAGACCCCGTAGACGACCTGCTATCGTACCTATGTGAGCCGCGCTCTTGGTGTAAGAAGGTCATAGCAATAGCGCAAAATGCCAAAGTCTTTGATTCTCAATTCATACTGAATAGGGCTATTTTACTCAAGTGGAACCCCGAATTAATATTAAACGGTTTGAAGATCGTCAGTATGAAGATTCATCACATCCAGTTTCTGGATTCGGTATCTTACATGCCCATGCCTTTACGTAAATTACCCGAGGCATTCGGGTTGACGACGTCTCAGTCGTACTATCTGCATTACTTCAACACAAAGGCAAATTTAGACTATGTAGGACCAATACCAGACATCGAGTATTACGGTGCTGACGAGATGGCGGAGGGAGAGAGAAGGGAATTCATGGCCTGGTATGAGTAGCAGAAAGTCAAGGTCTTTGACAACCGACACTTGTTAGAACAATACTGCCAAGATGACGTCACCGTATTGCGACAGGCGTGTCAGGTATTTAGACGCGAATTCCTAGAAATAGGAATTATCGAGGTTTTTCTCGAGGCACTGACAATCGCGTCTGCATGTAACAAGGTGTTGCGTAAGAAATTTTGAAACACGAGACGATAGGATTGATTCCTCCTGGAGGTTATAGCGCAAATCGGAGGTATAGCAAGAAAGCGTTGATGTGACTCTTGCATATGGAACGGACGGACGAATGCCACATACAGCACGCATGTAAAGGGGCGTGAATATAGACCTCCAGAATTGCCACATTACAGTGTGGATGACTACTGCGCCGAGACTCGAACCGTATATGAATTCATAGGATGCTACTATCACGGTTGCGAGTGTCAGCCGTTCCGAGACGTGAAGACCCTGACGAGCGGAGAGACGCTGGCCGAACGATACGAACAGACGCTGGCGAGGATCGAGCAGTTAAAGCGTGCAGGCTATAATGTTAAAGTACGGTGGGAATGCGAGTTTGAAGGAGCCGACGATCTGCAGACACATCCCATCGTCAGACACGACCCGATAAACACCCGCGAGGCTCTGTATGGGGTTCGGACCGAAGCCATGCGTCTTCACTATAAGATCAGAGAGGATGTGGAGTCTGTACAGTATTGCGATATGAATCTCTACCCGTACATATGCAAATATTTCAAGTTCTCATTGGTCATCCGATTATTCACGTAGGTGACGCGTGCGCAGACATAGAAGCCTGTCTAAAGATGGAAGGTCTGGTTAAATGCAAGATCGTGCAGCCCAAGGATCTCTATCATCCGGTCCTGCCATGCAGATGCGACAAGAAACTGTTATTCCTCCTGTGCCGAACATGTGTCCTAGAACATAATGCTACGAGCGAATGTCAACATCTCGGCGATGCCGAGAGATGCCTGGAAGGCACATGGGTCATAGACGAGGTGCGATTGGCTGTTGACAAAGGATACAAAATTTTGGAAATTTTGGAAGTGTACGAATACAAAGTCACACGTTACGATCCCGAAACGGTTGAAGGCGGCCTCTTCGTAGACTACATCGACACTTTTTTGAAACTAAAAGCGGAGGCTAGCGGTTATCCGAGCTGGGTTCGAACCGCGGACGACGAGGACCGATACATCGACCTGTTTTATCAGAACGAAGGCATCCGGTTAGACAGAGACTCCATCCGTTATAACGCCGCAAAACGAGGTCTAGCCAAACTATGTCTCACCTTCATGTGGGGAAAATTGACGGAGAGAATCAACAGGACGCAGACGAAATTAATCTCAGAGCCGGGAGAACTGTACAGATTTCTAGTAACGCCGGGTATCGAAGTGCAAAACATGTTGTTTGCCAGCGATGAAGTAGTCTGGATTTCATGGCAGCATTCCGAGGACGAGCGAGTGCCTAGCTTACGTCATACCAACGAGGTCATAGGCGCTTACGTCACAACCGGAGCGAGGATTAATCTGTACGGATTTGTAGACAAGCTGCAAGACAAGGACATCTACACGGATACGGACTCTGATATTTATACAGCCGAGAGACGAACCCGCTCTAATACAGACGGGTGACAATTTAGGTCTGATGACTTCCGAATTAAAACCGGATGAAATAATTGTAGAAGTGGTCTGTGCCGGCCCAAAAAATTATGCGTACGAAACGTATAATTCGGCGACTGGTGAGAGTAAGACCGTATGTAAAGTTAGAGGGATAACGCTTAATTATAGTGCCTCGCAATTGGTAAATTTTGCAAAGATGAAAGATACGATTTTGAGCAAGGATGATGACGAGACAGTCATTGTGCGTACAAAAATTAAGATCAAACGCAAAAAGAGTAATGGAGGAGTAAATACAATAAGCGAGCCCGAGGATAAGACGTATAGAGTATCGTTTTTAAAGCGAAGACGTCTGAATGATAATACGTCACTTCCGTTCGGGTATATAAACGGGAAGTGAATGTCAAAATAGAGCATTCACATAGCTGTCGATCTGAAGTTCAAACATCCTTTTACCTGCATCGTGAGCGGTCCGACAGGAACGGACAAGTCATCATTTACCCTGCGTCTTCTGCAACATCTCGATTCTCTGTGTACGGAACCGAATTTTACCGGTGGGATCAAGTCGTGTTATAGCGAGAAGCCTGCCGTTCCCCGACGAGAGTTGGCCTCTTTACATAAAGACAGTTTTCACGAGGGTGTACACCAGAATTTTGGCAATAATCACGGTAAACCGTGTCTCATAATTCTCGACGACCTGTTGAACGAGGTGTATTCGAAAGACGTGTGTGACCTGTTCACGAAGGGTAGTCATCATAGGAATATCAGCCTTATTCTTATAACTCAGAATCTGTTTCATCAGGGGCGTTTCTGCCGAGACATATCGCTTAACGCTAAATATTCCGTCGCTATAAAGAACGTCAGAGACAAGAGTCAATTTCAATACTTGGCGCGACAAGTGCATCCCGAAGACAGCGATAGTTTATACAAGGCTTATCTGGATGCTACCGAGAGACCTCACGGTTATCTTATATTAGATTTCGCGCAAGATACAGACGACCGCTTGCGGTATCGAACCAACGTCTTTCCGGACGAATATCCGCCTATAATCTACGTACCGACGAGTGATGAAGCGGATAAGATCGAATTACCACGCTCTGCAAGTATTAAAGACAGTGGATCCTAAACTACGTAAAGCTATACTCGCAAACTGTAAGAATGAACTTCTGAAAACTCTAAGCGAATGCTCTTTAAACTTGTTGCGAGGTAACGTCAAGTTGACACAGTGCCAGAAGAGGAAATTGTTAAAACATATAGTACTCCTACGCAAGCTAGCCGATAGGCACGTGTCGCTATCTGCCAAGAACAAGTTCGTAGTTCAGTGAGGCGGTTTCTTGCTCACTCTCCTAGGCGCCGTGTTGCCAACTATCGCCAGTTTAATATTCAGGCCGCAAGACTCGTAGGAAAAAATGATACGTAAAATGTACCTCGTATCACCCGATTACCTAAATACTATCACGAGCAATAACGGTGACACCCGACTCCCTCCTCCTCCTCCTCCTCCTAAAATGGCTCGGAAAGCCCCGGGGGCAGGAAAAATCAGTAGTAAACGACGACGACAGTCTGTAAAGAACACGAAGAAGAAGATACAAGACATGAATATGATAAGTGGGTTAAAGTACGTGCCAAACTTCACGAGGCGGATGTCGAAAGAGACAGATAAAGGCTGTAGCCGATTTATTAAAGCAAGTCTGACCGTTCTCCTCCTCGAAGTTTGATCAAAACATTAAACTTAATCTCGACGCGTCTCATTTGGGTGCGCAGACAGAACTCGGTCCGGCGAACCCTGCGAAACGTTACATAAAATCCGAACCTCCTGCAACCCCTGCGAAACGTCATATAGCATATAAGACGACGCCGATTCCGTCTACGTCTAGTGACGTCATTTATGAGAGTCTACTCCGCCGCCGCCCTCTATTGAAAAAGGAGACGATGATGATGATGATAATGATGTAGGCGTCGAAGACCCGCGAGTCGAACCCCACGTACTAGAATTCGGTGCGAAGACTTTAGGCGAATTGGCCAGTCCGTACGTGTCCCTATATCTGTACGAATCTAAAAGGCTCTTTCTCGATACAGAGTATGGTATCCGAAAAGTTGGCGACGAGTTCATGATCGGCGATTCCCGGGTCGGTGTGGATCGGGACGGTAATATCCATATTAAGGAGGTAGAGTTCCCGGCTACAAAGGGTCTGTGGGAGCTCCTGACGCGTAAGAAGTTGAAAAAAAATTGGTTACCTCCAACGATCTAAAACAATATAAGACAATTTTGGAGATGACCAATGCACATTTGGGAGGTTATGACCCTAACTCTAACATCCACACTTCTAGAGGTCTTAAGTTTAGGGACGTTATTTCGAGGTTTTTCAGGCACACGTCAAAGTGGCGTTCAAGCAGCATTACGCCACGAATGGGTATCTTATTTGATCGCTATGTTGCGGAGACTATTCTGAACCCGCTGCACAGTCAGCGTTTGGGAAATCGATATTTTGGATCTGTCATCCTTGAAGAAATATAATGACAATCATAGGTTTTTATTACAGGTAATTGACGTGTTTTCAAAGTATCTACAAAGCATACCCTTACGCACAAAGACAGGAAAAGAGGTTGCATCAGCTTTGGAATCCATTTTACAGGACCCGAAATATACGAAACCTATACGCAGACGGCCCGTGTGGGTGAGTACAGATAAGGGGAAGGAGTTTCTGAATATGCAATTTCAAACGTTGCTAAAACGCGAGGGGATCGATTTTCAAGTTTGTAGAAATCCCGACGTCAAATGTGCGGTCGTGGAACGTGTCAACAGAAGGCTGCGCGATAAACTGTACAAATATTTCACCTATAAGAACACGTATAGATACATAGATGTCCTGCCCGAATTGTTAAGGGGTACAATGCTACCGTTCATTCGACCACGGGTATGGCACCCGGCAACGTGCGTGACACCGACGTGTTAACGATCTGGAATAAGATGAAGGTGAAGGCTGACCGAGCACGACGTTTAAGCAAGCTAAAATTTCTGGTGGGCCAGCATGTACGCATTAGCAAGGAGAAGGTGAAATTCGCGAAAGGCGGAGAACAAAATTACACCACCGAAACATTCAAAGTACGTAAGGTCGTGCACAGAACCCCTCGTCCCGTGTTCGAACTCGAGGACTTGCGCGGCCAAAGAGATCGAAGGCCAGTTTTACACCGAAGAATTGATTCCCGTTCGCATCACGAAGCAGACCACTTATAAGATAGATAAAATACTGGACAAGAAGGTCAGACGCGGCATTCTAGATTACCTGGTTCGATGGATAGGATATAGCGCAGACTTTGATTCTTGGGTTCCTGCCGGCGATATCCAGTCTTTGTAGAAAAAATGGATCGCGATCATTTCCATATCGCGCTGTTTAGTAACGCCTCTCAGAAAGTATACCCCGACAATAAGATCGGTGCATTTACGATACAATTGGCAAAGCCTATAACATTCGACTCGTCCGAGAAATGGGAGGTGGGATTATGCGAACTCTCCTACTCTGCGACCCAGCAGTTAGTCGATATGGCAGTTATTACGAACGCTTTGGTGTATTGTGATCTGATAGCGCCACAATTTATAGGCACCGCTATGGCCAGATATCTGAGAACATTTAAAATCGGGCCAGCCGATTATGATAGTGAGTATTTATTCGAGAACGTGTATTATGTACCCGTGGAAAAGAGAGCGTTTCGAGACATACTTATCGAAATACTAAATCTGTCGGGGGAGCGGATCCCCTTTAGAGATAGCCAGATCCCCTTGAAGGTGGTCCTTCATTTTCGACGAGTCGTCACATATTGATATATAAATATGACATCAATATCTCCCCACCTACATTTCCAAGTATGACGCCGTTAGGGCAGCATTATGTGCGTCAAGCGGGCGGTTGTGGAGGACGGGAACGCGGTGACTCGGGCTTCGACCCGATCTATTCCGTCCCGCTATTCGTTCAGCGCGGACACGGTATCGGCAGTTTTCTCCGCGATCTATGGAGGACCGTGCGACCCGTACTCTGGAGCGGTGCCAAGTCCCTCGGACGCGAAGCGTTACGCACCGGCAGATATGACCGATATAGCCGACAATCCCGCACAGACAGGGGTTCATGACATCCTATCGAAACACGTGTCGGAATCGACTCAAAATATTATTAAAAAATCACGCGGCGGTGGTGGTGGTAGTGGTGTACGTAAAATAAAGAGAGCATCTTCCCGCAAACCGCGTAAGCAGAAGGCCAAGAGAGCTAGAATCACGAAACGAAATCTTCTTCTAAACGCAAGGCCTTTAGAATCGCTAAGACTATAAAAAGAGACATTGTCGTGATTCGCATCAGTCGCTACCTGATCATGTCTGGAGACGTTGAGTTTGTAACTACCGACTTCGATATTTTCGCGCATGAGCCGGTACAGACGGCGATCCTATAGACGAATGTTGGCCACTATAAACAGATCGCAACGGTAGATCAGAATGATCTCGAATTTTTGATACCCGCCGATGATAAGACATACATCGATCTAGACATTAAACTCTATGTTAAACGCAAATTAATCGGCGCTGACGGGAAAGATCTCGACGCCAGAGATTTTACGGCGGAAACCAACAATTTCCTCCATTCTCTGTGAACATCACGCCGGCCTTAAAACTGTACCCCTACCGCGCATATCTGGAGACCCTCTTGACCTACGGCTCTGACGAGGCCAATTCGCATCTTAGAAATGCGTACTGGTATCTGGACGAGGGAGAGGACGTCTTAGCGGGTGATCCGACATCCGACGACGTAAAAAACAAAGGCTTTGTCAAGAGATGTGAGAGGCAAAAACAGAGGAAAGTAACAGAGTTATACCATCGTTTACACGCCGACATCTGCAACGTTCCGCAATTTCGGCTTTCGGGTGTCCGTCTGCAGATAAAATTGACCAAGGCCAAGGATGATTTTTACCTCATGAACGCAAATGCCGATACAAAAACAAAAGCAACTTTTAAATTTCTCGAAGCGGAGCTGATCGTGCGACGCATCCGACCCAGCCCGAAAAACTTCATCGCCCATAACGAGGCTCTAAGGAAAGGATTCTTTGCCAGATTTAACTTGACGAGAGTCGAACTCAAGACTTTCACGTTTGCCGGCGGCCCTCAAGCATTATCTATGAAAAATGCCGTGTTGGGTGTGCTCCCGAAACGTCTGCTATTTACCATGGTAAAGAACACGGACTTTCTCTGTTCGAGAAATACGAATCCGTATAATCTCCGCCATTACGATCTGACCAACTTCACCATGTATGTGAACGGTAGACAGATTCCTATGGAGAGCCTGTCTCTGAATATGGGTCACGAGAAAACGTTCGTCAAAGGGTACACGACACTGTTCGAAGGTTCGGGCATTCACCACTGGAACTCGGGACTCCAGATAACTCACGATATGTATATAAACGGTTTCTTCATGCTATTGTATAATCTTACGCCAGATCTGGTGGCATCGGAAGGGCATGCGTCACCCCCTACAAGTGGTGATATCAAGATCTATCTGAAATTTGGCACGGCACTACCCGAGGCTATCACCTGTCTATTGTATCTAGAGTATGACAACTCGATACGCATAGATCTACAACGCAACGTATCGACAGACTTCTCGTGATGGACACCGTCCAGATTCAGCACGCTCTACAGGATGTTAATTCTTTTCTCGGGGTTTATGCTTCGGATCTTCTACCACGCTCGATCGTGCAGACTGGCACTGTTATAGGTAACACAGACTTTTACACACAGAAAGGCTCACACTGGCAGGCGATTCATTTCCAGACCCGGTCCTCAAACTGTTACTTTTTCGATTTCTACGGTCGCCATCCACATATTCCCTCAATCCTAGATTTCATTCGACGCAATTCTACAGTCTGGCAATACAACAGAACGCAGCTCCAAGGACTTACCACTACGATCTGCGGCGAATATTGCTGCCTCTTCGCTGTATACATGGTTAGGGGATAAACCCCGCAGCAATTTGTGGGGCTGTTTACTGCCGACAACGCGGAGCTACAGATCCACCAGCTATTCCGCTCGGAATTCGGCCCTACACGGTGGAAACATCGCGCCGAAGGAGGAGGGCAATGTTGTTCCAGCTTATATAAAAGTTGAGTCATTAACCTTAATTGTTTCATTCTGCATATGACTGCACTCAAAGATGGAACGTGTGATAGATTTCGAGGTTCTGCACGGTGAACAGAACGAGGAGGTCGTCAAAGAAGTCTCCGTCGCGGCCGAAAATGTCATATAGACATTTCATTTCAAATCCCCATACCACATGTCGGCTCACGGCTCTGACGAGAATGGACTCTCGTCGGGCGACGGACAGCTCTACTATGCCAAGCTTCATGACACCATATGCGAGGCTGTTTCAGGATACGCGCATCTGTATGAGTATGGCACCAAGAAGACCAAATTTCTCTCACACTTGCTGGGGCAACCTGTTCGAAATCTGGAGGATTTTAACTGTCCTCCGCCCCACGGCCTCAAGGCGCAATTCAGTTCAGTATTCCGTGCCACAAGAATTATCTAAACTACCGTTGCGCAACTCGAAACGCGCATACACTATTAAAATGGCTTATGCCTCGTTTAATGCCGGTGTATCACGTCTGTAATGACGGCTTTTTTCTTCTGCAGCTGTATAAAACGGCGCTAAACACATGTCTACCTATCAGTCTGCTTCGCTATGTCAGCAAGAAAGCGTCTACGTCTACCCCTACCGGGACCGTCGCTACCCCTGATTGAGGAAGAGGAAGGTGGACCTGACCCAAGGCGTGTCCGGGCGCCCGAACTCAACACGTGTCTGGAAGCCGTCGCCACAGCGCTCGGCGATCCCAACAGAGCCCTGCTACGCCGCGTCTTCTTCGTCGCGGAGGACAAGTCCAAATATGTGTCCGTGGCCTACTATCCTACCCGCGATTATCAGTCGCTCGCTGAATTTGGAGGCGCCAAAAAATTGCCTCTGCTCCTCAACGATCAACAGCTGCGAACTGGCCGAAAAATGTCCCGGCCCTGTGTGACGCCCTGTCTACAAACGAGTATTATATGAAAAAGGATGGAGACTTTAGAATGAACACGACCGGCAGTTACAGGGTTGCCAGAGTGTATCTCGGTAAACAGTACTTGACATTCACATTCGAGGAGTTGGGATATCTAGCCTACATAATATATATGATTCACAACCAAATGACTTTCTACATCGCTGCCATGACTGATATGATTGCCTATATAGATACCGCTCACAGCTCTACTACATATGTGGAGCCACACTCTAATGCTAACAAATCTATTAATTATTATCAACTGTTCGAAGAACTCAAGTCTGTATTCTGAATACGTGCTGTACTTGTCTAAACATGCTCTGTATTTTTATCTGATGCAATAAATTACACCTCCTTAAAACTGAACACACGTGTAGTCGTTATTTCATTTTTCTATTACTAGAGGTCTGTACTTTTTAATCGACTTCCACTATAAATGGGAATGATAAGCGCGTGTATAGAATTCATTTCTCATGTGTGCACCGACATGGACGGCAGCGACGACGAATCACAACGCGAGTGGATCATCTCGTCGGGGGATTCGGATATCTCGCACGAGACTTCGCCTCCTCCGCAGATTGTCTGTACACAGGAGGTGGACCTCGACCGCGGCAGCGACAGTCCGGCCACGAACCCGGGACCGCCCGCAGACATACCGCCGGATCCGGCCTCTCGCTCTTTCCCCGCGAGAGAACGACCTTACTGCGACGGTCTCTCATTAGAGCTGGCACAACAAGCTATCCGTCGCTGGCGAGGACCCAGACTTCCCGAATATGCAACGTTAGCTAGACGCACACGCACCTTCTACGACAGAGGGTGGGCTGCCGAAGGAAAGCCTTCGGCGGAATCTATAGCGGCCGCGGGCTTTTTCTACGACGGTAGGTCTAAAAATTTTTGAATCCCAAATTTCAAATATCCCGCTCATATTTAAATTTAAAAACTTTCATTCATCCGCGATTCTACATTTCAAATATCTCACTCATATTTAAATTTCAAGAGTTTCAAATCTCCCGCCGCCTCTTTCATTCATCCGCGATCCTACATATCAAATATCCCGCTCATATTTAAGTTTCAAAACTTTCAAATCTCTCGCCGCCTCTTTCAAATCCTCTCATCTGCGATACACCCACTCCATCACGGAACTCTATGGTATAGTTCCTCATTTCCTTCAATAGTTGGCGTACTTGTACCTCCTATCTTTCCTCAACAGATAGCCTTCCCTACACATTTTAGGGGAACTTTTAAGTTATCGAAATAATTTCTCTAGCTAAATTGTTCAATCTCTCTCTCTCTCATTCCAGGGTGGAACGACGCGTGCATTTGCTTCCATTGTAATGGTTCATTATTGAATGGCATCCGAATGACATACCTTTCATCGAGCACGCCCGTTACTTGCCTTACTGCGCTTATATCAGATTCGTCAAGGGTACGCGTTCATTCGCGACCAACATCCCGAATATCGTACCGAGAGTGATTAACTTGTCACTGACATGCAGAGTATTAATAACAGTTGCTGCTGATCACTCACCGAGGGTTGTAGGATCCACGAACGGCAACAGCGGCAACGGCACCAACGTCAACGGGCAACGGCAACAACGGCAACAACGGCAACGAGCAGCGGCAACAAGAGGCGCTGTTCTGCTTGAAGATACAAACTCTCTTAACCTTTATCCGACGGCGCGCCATATATGGTGCAGACTTGGAAGTGCTCGCCGTACGAACGCACCCTATGTGTTGCGCTGCGGGCATTTAAATCGTTGCGCATGTGTGGCAATAAACGTTTATAA
>Ga0268261_10001154_pt1 | contig 17805 bp, 14 predicted proteins | sample TergutNc150P1_FD_190353 | JGI IMG/M metagenome (GOLD analysis project Ga0268261, IMG submission 190353) | Nasutitermes corniger P1 segment gut microbial community from laboratory colony in Florida, USA - Nc150 P1 (SPAdes) (version 2) | ecosystem: Host-associated > Arthropoda: Insects >...
ATATATATATATATATATATATATATATGACATTAGTCGCCTAAAGGTTAAAGATTTAACCCTTATCCTGCAAACGTGGAGAAAATGGTGAGCTCCTAAAAATGCCAGCAAATAGCAGATGGGATTTAATTCGGGATTTAAACGGTTAACAACGTGGTATAGAATCTTTACACGAAAGCAGATTACATTTCATACACTTTTCACTAAATAGTCAGCACATCAACAAATATTTCAGGAATTAGATGCTTCAAATATACGACGTAGTCGACAAACCGTGAGTATCGTGCGACGTTTTAGGCTTTCGGCGCGGTGTTGTCGAGGTCTTCGCAGTCCAGGGATGCTGCGCAGGCGTGGATTCGTATTTCATTTCGAACTACCAATCTACGCGTACTTTTAAATGCACCAATTTAACATAACACAATCCATTATTCACTTGTATAAATTAAATGTTTCAGTTTATTTTATGACACTACATTAATTTATTTATATGGTTAAACAGCATCCAGTGACACAGTAGGGTGCGCATGAAATATGAATGGCCTCGAGAAATCACAATACGTAAACGTCAAGGTAACGTCTGTGGCCGGAATCTGAACTCAGTATCTCATTCGCCGCCATTGCTATGTCACAGTCTCTGGATGCAGAATGCGAAATTTAACAAATCTACCAAGAACAATGCAAACCGACCAGAACGTGAACGACTTCACATACTCAGTGTACCTACGTGCAGTAAGATCTCCATAACCAGTCTTCACTTATTGTTATTCCTGACGTATTCTCAGTTCGCTACACCCTTGTGTTTTCCGCAGTGCTGTCCTTCACACCTCCTCTTCAAATACTTTCCAACGTTTTGTTCTCCCTTCAGAACGAGACACCAGGCTTAACCTGTGAAACAGACAACATCCAGTAACCGCATTCTCTCGCTTTCTGCTCGCTATTGCTGACGCGTAGCTTTGACCTTGAGCGATCAAACGAGTCGAGTATCTGCAATTCAAGCAGACGAAAGTCGTCTGGGGTGCTTTGCTCTTCTAAGTTGTTACGCAACGTGCGTCGGGAGCTGTGTATCGACGTTTCAGGACGGTATATCAGTCCCATCTTCAAGGGTCCTCTTGGACTGTTTACACAGCTACCAACACGCGCCGCATAACATACCAGATGAGTGAATCATCATCCAAAACTGCGACGGAGGACTGAAATCTTGGACTGCGTCTGGTTTAATTCCAAAGTTGAAATCTACAATAAAACAGCTAAGTTTCCGCATGAGTATTCTTTATTTGGCCTTTTAAAAGTCTTTGGAAATCTTCTCCAGTTTACCTGGATATGGTTTGATGTAAACCCACGCTTCGCTTCATTGTAGCCTACATGCAATAAAAAAAACACACAAATAAACAGATCTTACACAAAAATAGTACGGAGTAACGAGACTTCTGTAAATTTGATGGTTTGAACTGTATCTCACAGCTCACAACTCTTTGAAATCTAGCACAGTAGTTAGTATGTGGACCACTAGGTGTAACACCAAAATGCCTGTTCTTTTAGACAGCAATTACTATTTGTTTCGTATGATTCTCACAATGTACAAACATTACTTCCTCGTACAAAGAATGAACATGTTGGTTCTTCCAACAGAACCAGGGGGTGTTATCTGTGGGTTACGAACGAAGTCGGAGTTCGATCCCGGATCATACCATTGGGATTTGTTGTGCAGAATTTGGCACTTGGATATGATTTTCTCCAAGTACTTCAGTTTACTCCCATCAGATTCATTTCACCATTGCTCCGTACTCTTCTTCATCTTCATACAACTCTTATTCCAAGAATAATGGGACAGGAGGCCTGCGAACATAAAAACAACAATCTATCTCTCTCTCTCTGATATTTGGGATCACTGGAAAGAAAACTACAGACAGCCATCTTTGTGATGCGGAACTGAGCACTGCAGAGCGGGAGGAAGAAAAAGCCATGATGGTTTGGCTAAGTGTAAATTCCTATGTAATCAGTAAATCTGGCGACATTTTGATTCCCTTACGCCACGGCCCCGTGATTTCTTCCACAACATATTAGCTTTTATGACCCGATTTGACAGAGACGAATGTATTCTCACGAAGTCAATTAAAATTTTCAACCAAAATATCATTCAATGACTTACATTACACTGCTGAAAATCAACGTGTTCGTGCTATAACAACAGTTCTGCATGTTCATTTGCTGATCATGCGTGTCTTTTTAACAAACCACAATTCCTGATCCATGCCACAGCGATAAATATCATACACTGCCCACTAGTATAGTTTGCGCGTTAAAGGAATGACGCATCACGCATACACAGTTGCGCTGTTTTTGAAAATCGAGGCATAACGCGGGAATTATTGCCAAGGGGGGGTCGTCGTTGGTGGCTATGCAGTAGTGCAGCTATCAGCGGGCTTGCAGGTTCCGTGAGCGGGTTACTCGTCCAACTGGACACTTTAATATGTGTGTGTGTTTTTTTTTTTTGTCTTCAAATGCTTAAAAGAGAACTGTGTGGAGTGGTGGAAGTGTTTGTAAGATTTTCCTGTTCAAAATGTGAATTAAGGCGACTTCCCACGGTGTCTGTCGCCATGCAGGATGTCATGGTACTTCAAATGTCCGTCTGGGGCGCGTTGCATTCACGTAGTCACACATTTGTACACGATGTAGACAGTTAAATTTTAGCTGTTAAATTCCTCCATTATAATTTTATTTTCAATCAGTTGTTTTCATATGAAGCAAACAACGAAAGGAAATACTGCATTATAGACAGCTGAATTTGAAGCTAAATAATTCAGGGACCTGATGACACCGTGATTAATCGATACAGATACTGGAGACGACGAATAAGATGTTTTACACGCGTTTGTAATTAATTATACTGCCAAGAGGAAGCTAATACGAATCCTGTTGGTGTTTTGTCAGCCGGTCCAACATGTCGCAATGAATAATACCGTCACACACGTCTATTCTTACAAGCACCGTAGTTACGTACTAACATATTTTCCGCTCGGCATTGTTACCAACGTGAATTGATTGCGACCTGATATGAGGTGGACGTTCATAAAATTGGCCTACTACTTCTGAAGTTTCTTTGTAATGAGTATTTTACGTAATTGTAGGGAAGTTTTGGTGACGCTGTGTTGGTAGGAATGACTACAAGCCAATTAGGTCGTTTAACCGTTTGTGAGAGTGTTATGTATAATTAACAATACGTTTGTATTGTACGAAAACAATATTAACTTATAATTGTCGCAGATGTGTTCGTTGTTACGAAATTGGAAACAGTGTGCTTAAAAGTTTTAGATTGGCCAAATACGTGTTCCAGATACTTGCAGGTTCAAGGCATTGTGTGGTAAGTATGAACTGGATGGGCTATATTTATGTTGATGTGTGTAAAGCATACACGTGAATTCGTTACGTACCGAAGTTTTCAGTAGCCTTTGCTGTTGTATTATATTGTGTGAAATCTGAAACACCTGAATGTAGGTTTTCATGGTTTTCATGTTATTTTAAAGCATTTTAAGGTTAAGATTGATTCATTATAGGCAGATATTGTTTGATTATTTTAAGATGTTGCGATGGTAGTAGTTTTACACAGTTATTAATTATTATTTTTTAGATAGGTAGATTGCGGGTTCGAACAGTAGGAAAGTCTGCGGTCGTAGCTGTAAGATACGATAAGGATTTAACCTTGCTGCCAGCTATTGTGGTTTCATGCAAGTGCTTGTTGCTACAGCTTGTTTTATTGTTGTAATGTAAGTTTTTGTGAATAATGGCTGACACTTGACTTGGGTAGGTATAATTAGGATGTCAGAGTTTTTTATTCCTGTAAACCATAGTATGAAACTGTGTGAGTAGGCAGCTGTTTTGCTGCACATGTAGCTCATCATGGTGTCTGAGGGATGTCACAGCTGTGTTAAGGCCGTGGGCATCATTCATCTGTGATGGAAAAAACATTTTATTTGAGAGTTTCCAATTGTTTTTTTTTGTCAGTGTTGTCTGGGTGATTAAACTTGATTGAATTATTAAACAGTGATGATCTCAAGTTGAAAACCCTTGATGTCATTGTCTGTTGGTGTTTTATATTGGTAATAAATTAAGTCCATTTTTCTTTTATTCTGTTTAATCAGATAATTATTGAGGTTAGGTATTTTAACAAGCTTTATTTTTATATGCAAAATATATTATATGTGTACAGAAGTGGTTTTGTTAATAGATTTTATGCTCCAAATTTATTACTTATTTATTACTTACTTATTATTAATCTTTATTACTTATCTGTGTCTTATTTTGGAATTAAAGTTTTTAATCACCTACCTGCCAGCATCAAAAAGACATTTCATGACATAAACCAATTCAGATTTGTTTTAAAAAGTTTTCTTATTATAAATTCATTTTACTCGGAGGAATATTTTTGCTTGGAATTCCAATAGAGATTTTGGCTTAGTGTAATAATTTTAAAAGTAAACATTTAAATATTTTTACATGTAACATAACTCAATACTATTCTATATTACTTTTAATTTGAATTTTTAACTCTTAGGTATATTTATATAAATACACATAAATCTAGATGTAGTGACAAACTTAACTTCCAATAGGTATTTAACTTTTGTATTGTTATTTATTATATTGTATTGTATGGATGTCTATATATTACAAGATGTGATGTAAATTGTAATCTGTAATTGACGTGTCCAGTGTTACATATGTGATTGAACAGATGAACAAATAAACCAAACCAAACAACTGCAACAATTTGCTGTTGAAGTTTTAACAGGCTTTTTGCTAGTTGTGGCAGAAAGTTCAAGATCAGCATGCAACTGCATTTACAATACTTCTTGTGTGAGGACATTAGTTGCGTTACCTCATTATCTTTATGCTAGTTTTATGAATTTCTGGATCAGCATGTAAGTGCATTTACATTCCTCCTTGTGAGAGAACTCTGTATTGTTTAATTCATTACCTCTGTGCATGTTTTCACAAGAATTGTATGGCAATACTGATAGTGGTTAATAAATTTAAGTTTGGATTGTAATGTTGGAATTGTCTGAACAGGAACTGAGTAATGATATCTAACTGTGAATGTGTGTGTCAGGAGGTTCAAGGTTATGATCACTTGGCTTCAAATCATAAAATTTGAATTGTACCCATTTGCAGTCACCCTGTTTGAAACTCAAAACTGTTGTGCCTTTCTTGGAAATGTTTCTAATATAAGCAATTTTGTTCTTTTAATGCGTGTATATACTTACACTCCCACATACATGTGCATGCGTGTACATGCACACATTGTGAGTAATGACTGTATTAATGTATAGTCATAAGATGATTCCCAGTCAGGACAGCCTTTTGAAAATGTGCCTGATTCTCATTTCTTGCTGTTACTATATTATCAAGTATATGTGGCTTTTCTCTTTTCCTTACACTAAATGGTAGGATAGTCCCATTATGTAGTTTGGAAATAGTGCCACATTGCAGTTCACAATTAATAATCACTGCAAAAAGTCTGGAATTAATAGAGCTTAATTAAATTAACTGAGAAGTAAACCTATTATATGTTAATCCAAGCAAGTAGGTTTACCTTGGGTAGTTGAAAGCAGATGCTGTAACCACTGCTGTGTCAGATTGTAAAGAATGACACTCAATAAATGCAGTGTTAATTAGAACGTTCCATCTCTTTATATACGCTGGCAGTTCAACTCATCATTGAGTAGTGATATGTATGACTCAGCTTTTGAACTTTAGCACTCATAATGTTGAAATTGTTGTGTTTCAATATATGTTTTGCCACTTTTTTTTTAAGCTTACAACTGCAGTGTACGCCAAAACGTTTAAGTGGCTTCATTGTACAATTCACCTAAATCCTGAAAGCCAAAGTTCCACACAGACGCTGACTGACTCATGCACTCACTGACAAAGTATTAACTAACCAATCATCCAGTCAACCAACCAACCACCTGACTACGTGGAGCATAGACCTGCTTGAAAAGGAAACATGTCTCCAGCTAGTCAATAAAGTCTCTACCTTAATGGAACCTGAATGTTCATCACTCTGTAATACTCTAGACTTTTGTTATTTGGGAGGTGTTTGGTTTGGATTATGACTGGGACACCGGCTGTCCAGGCACTCATTCTGTTAACAGGGGACATTTTCTAATACTTGAATATTTTGTTTTAGGTAATTGTGTTTACCATGGCAGCTGATCAATTTTGCCTGCGATGGAACAACTTTCAGTTGAATATTGCTTCCGCTTTGGATAGTCTAAAAACAGACGAAGATTTAGTGGATGTAACTTTGAGTTGTGAAGGACAAAATGTGAAAGCCCACAAAGTGGTCCTTTCGGCCTGCAGCCCTTACTTCCGGGGTGTTTTTAAGGTGTGTACTTTAATATTTATCCTACCAGGGTGGGTATTTAAATCATAGCGCATGTTTTATGAAAAATGTATTATCCGAACAGAAACAGATAAAATTATGAAATGAACGGCATTTTATGGAAAGTACAGAAGAGATTATACAGCATGTCTTAAAAATACAGAAAATTACCTCATTGCCTAAATATACGAAATGAATTTCTCGGCTTGTTATCTTACGTGTGTTCACATTTGCGATTGTAGTTTTTTAAAACTGTGTCTTGTGAGTTTTGAGGTTTATTTTACTGAATGCTCAATAGTGCCTGCTGTGAGTATAGTATCATATTAAGCATATAAATTAAATTTGAAGTGAAATGCGTATATTATTAAAAATCTTTGTGCAACAATTACAGGAGAATCCCTGTCAGCATCCAATAGTAATTCTGAAGGATGTGAGTTACGATGATGTAAGTGCATTGCTAAGCTTCATGTATCAGGGAGAAGTTTACATCACTCAAGATAGACTTGCATCATTCCTACACACTGCCGAGTTATTGCAAGTTCGTGGGCTGACTGGTGCATCAAATCCATTCAAAGATTCAGTGAGTTATCTTACTGTATGCATTGTTCAGTATATTTGAAGCATGTTGTGAGTTCTGTTTGTCAGGTTTAGTGAACTACGGGACTAGGAAATCTGTTGAAAGATTGAAATTATATCAGGATTCAGATGGGGTGTATATTTATAATAATTTGTTTATTTGGTTGTGTGAGCTACAGATTATTTAGTGTCATTGAACATATTAATTTGGGTGCAGAGAAAGGCCCTGGGTTCATAGTATAGGTGTACTTTTTATCACCAAACTGGTTGTTATACAGCAGCTGCTGTTATTTCTGCAAAGGACCAGTTTTGCCATCTGCCCTGCAGTGCTCAGTCAAGTGTTAAAGAATAGCCTGTGCACTTGAATATTAACGTTTGGACTTGTCAAGAAAAGTCAGATTTTTTGCTCATGATCATGGAAATTTGAAAAATATGTATGTTTTTGCATATGTGGCCCTGTTTCAGTTATATGAAAATCAGTGCAAGTAACAGAACCAGTGTAAATTTTGTCACCTTTATGAAGATTTTGATATACAACACTTTATAGATTGACAGTGTCGACAGCATGTGTTCCATGGGTAGAACACGTTTTACCTTTATCTCCATAAGATGCTTCATGAGACAAAACTGAAAAGTTAAGCATGTATTCAATTTATTGTGCCAACCAGATGCACATTATTAAATTAAAGACATGTTTCAGTACAAGTGTACCATCTTCAGGCTGTACAATATGCCAGGCTTAAAATAAATTGCTGCTGCTGAGCTGTTATTTAAAAGGTTCCACAGTCTGCGGTAGGACAACTTTAAATGGTTAGACGTACGTTTGATATAAATCATATTTCAGACTGAAAATGAAGGTTTCTGTCTTCTGTAATATGATGCCATGTAGTCTTGGTAGAAGTGTACTGGTGTGTGTACATCATTAGACTTCTACCAGACTGCACGATGTCACCTCCCAGAAAATGGCAGTCTTCATAGTCACTACTGTGAGTATCCCAAATCTCATGTATGTGGAACTGTTTCTTTTCTCTACAGCCAAAACAATGCAAAACAAAGAAAGCAATGCTCACATCTTCAGGACAGTTACGACAAGATACCCCACCACTTCCTTCCCCTCCAGCTGTGTCACTTCCATTACAGCCTTCCAGTAAAACGATGTCCATTCATCCCATCTCGAAGAGCCCACTACTGACTCTTAAAGAGCCTCATTCTTCCTTTTCCCTCATTCAACCCAAGCCAGCTGCTCTGAATTCATCCACAGCTGTACATCAACATTCTACAACAGTAATGCAACCATCGACCTACCAGCATTCCACGCCTACTCAGTATCGTAATCCACCAACCTTAGAACACTCACCGTCTTATCAGCAGTCTTCGAGCGGTCAACAGTCGACCTGTTCACAGCACCAAACAGTGTCAGGTGAAGCCAGTCAGCAAGAAACAGATCAGTCATCATCTCCTCAGCCGCCATCAGCCAAAAGACGTAAAGCATTTCCACGTCGTGTAAGTATTGGTGGCCATTTGACATCTGAGGAATCAGTAGAATCTCCGGATTCAGAAAAGATGAAAACAAAGTCACATGAAGAACAGATTGGTTGTGAAGTTGTGAGTTTAGGTGCAGCTCCTGTCAAACAGGAGCCAGAAGATGAGGCAGTATTTGAGGTGGATGCAACAATGGAGGAGGAAAGCAATCCTATTGCATTTGCTAATGCTGATGAGGATGTGATACAGATGGATAGCCCTGGCTCAGATGTTGTTAGGAGGTTGGATTACTTTGGAAATGTGGAGACCATTGTTGCCGAGGAACCAGTGCCTGCCAGTCACGATGTCATCAAAGAGGAGGCGGTGGCTGAGGGAGGGCCACCTCTTGTACCCCATAGCATGCTACTGAGGTCATTGTCTGGAGCTAAGCACCCAACTGCTCTTGGAGATTCATCGCCATCAAGAGGTGGTGATGGAGCTGCATCGACAAGGACTACAGATGAAGCTGAGGGTAAGTTAATTTACTTCTCAGTCATTTTTCCAGTATATTTGCATGAAAAATCAGACTTCAGAAAGAAGTTGTACACAAGTTTCTATATGCAGGTAGGAAAATAAGATAATTGTTTTGCAGTATATAAAGTTATTGACGGCTTTTTCCTGAACCCCCCCACCTGGATTCAGATGTGATACTTCAAATGCAGCCTGATCTGCTTACTCAGACTCATTAGCTAGTTAACAACATGATAATGAAACTGTACATCAAATACATCAAGCAAATATTAAAACTTACAGTAATATTAAAAATTTTTATACGGTCATAATAAATGAGCGATTTCGTGTCCCATTGTTTGAAACGTGGCTGTTGTGTAATTGCCCCCCCCCCCCACTGTATTATCAAGGTCAGCACCACCTACTGGCAAGTATCTGTAAGAAGTTTATGTAGAAATGCTACAAGTAGTTCTTGTGATGTGTGCGCAGCTGTAATAGTACAGTTAAGGTGGAAACCATACTGTGAACAATGGGAAACTGCATGGTTATATGGACTGTATTAGTACGAAGTTGTTATTTTGTCTGCAGTAATAATGTTTGTTACTTCATGCCACTACTGCACTGTGCATGTGGGCATTCTGCTGGGTGGGCTGTGTTAGTGCTATAGATGTCCAACAGGAAGTGGCAGCTGTTAGTTGTTTAAAATATTTTAATTATCGCACCTGATTTTGAGATACCCATGATGTACTCCAACTTGATGGTTATATTTTAGCTAGCTAATGAGTCTGAATAATCAGCTGTTTGCAAGTCAGTGACCGCAGTGATTCTTTTATGTAACCTTTAAAATTTCAAATATAAATGTAAAGTTCTGTAGCCACGTGTTCAAAGAGAGGCGTTTGTTAGTGGCCAGATCTGGTTGAAACATACTGGAGTTTTGATACTAAATTGCTAATTGGTATCGTTTTTATGTTGTGATGGTTGTGGCTTGCATTGGTAACAGACATTTTCCTTTTAAGATCTTGGCATGACACTCAGTAGACCATTTGTAGCACCTTGCTTGGTTCCACCAGGTAAAAACATTGTTTAGAGATTAAGATTTTTCATGTTGTTGCCATTGTTGGAAAAACAGTGAATTGTTACCTTAAAAACATAAGCAGCAAGTGAGACAAGGAAGATGTTTTTTTTTTTTTCTCAATGTGTAAAGGACAAGAAATCTCCATCTGTTTGCATTAGATGCAACAAATTCATCTGTCCAGAACTTCGCAGTAATCTGTGTACATTCTGCCAATGACTAGACTTTAATGCAAGGTCTGGACTTGACACATTACATTTTTACTTGTATAGATAGTAGCTTACAGGGACAGTGTAGTGTATCCGCTCATAAACTTGAATGCAACTGTCACTTCTCAGCTGCTAGCAGGAACTGCATGACCCACTGCCAAGCCCCCCAAGATATTCTGAACGTAACACAGGCGTGTCTCATTAAAAACAGTGAAATAATAATAAAGTTATCCCTGTCCATGCAGTGATGCATATAGGGGGAACAGATGTAAGGCTGCACTCATACTGAACCTGTGAAATACATGGAGGTGAGTGGTCAACTTTATACCCCAGCTGCTTTACCCCTGGTAAGGAACCCTGGCACCCATTGCAGATTTACCTTTTTTTTTTTTTTTAGAGTTTTCCTCGGTGTGGGGATTGTTTTTGTGGACACTGTTCATATTATCCCATAAATAAAAGTCACGTGCAGTAAGATCTAGTGCACGTGCTGACCATAAACCATGATATAATCCTATCACTAAACAACCCATCCAAATTAATACAGAATCGTGTGTCTTGTGGGCATTTGCTGAATCTTGCTGAAACTGTATATGTTTGTCCTTTTAGTTGTGTGAATGTACTGGGAATTAATCATTGTTGCATAAAACATGGGAACAGTAATTTGTGGCATTTATTACCACATGCTGAATTTTAGATCATGAAGGAGAACTTGGCAGATTAAATGTGATTGTGGATTGACAGAACTCCAGTATTGATTATTTTAGGAGGAAATGTGTCCATGCAAATGAAACCACACTGCAATCTAAACAAATCAATTGAGGGGCAATTTTGCCATCAGAAACTGTTTGCATAAATTAATTCTGCATACACCATGATCTGCAGTTGCCATGTATGGCCAAAGCTTACTTACATGTTGCTCTGGATGAGGATGGTTTTGCCATTATGGTCTCCTGTGCAAGGCATCTCAGCAATACCTAGCCTCTGTTTTGTATAGATTTTCTTTAGTAAGCATATGGCATTTTTTGTCTGGTATTTAGTCTAGAAGTGACCAGTAGACCTGACTGGGTGATTTCAGGCTTCTGCTGTGGTATAAATGAGATCTTCACTCTTCCTTTTCCCTCTTTTGATTCCTCCATGCTCCCCCACCCCTATTGGCTAGTTTGTTCTCTGTGGACCAGTCACCACTCCATTTCCTACAAAACTACACACCCAACTGTTCCAGACATTCTTGTTGGACTTATTGACCCCTGGAGATGGGACTGATACATTGTCCTGAAATGTCGGTAACTAACTGCCTATCAGCGCTACATAACATCCCAGAAGAGCAAAGATCTCATTAGACCTGACTTTATTAATAAAGTTATGGATGCCTGATGTACTTAGAACTGAGATCCTGGGAAATTTATAATGCAATTCTCTCCAACACATTGTATTACTACCACATTTCACATAAAATGCATACAGGAAAGAACACGCCATTCAGCATTGTAACAAAACCATACACACATGACAATAACCAGCACTTAACATAATGTCAGACACAGTTGGAATGTTGTGTGAAAAAATTTTTGTGCCTGTTACTGTTACCTCATGGCAATGAATTATGTTGCCACTACATGGAAGCACAAAGAGACAACTGTGTTAAACTTGCTTAGTGATCATACTGGTTCATTATTATATAAAAGACATCCTTCATTTTGATCAAGATTTAGGAACCACTCAGAAAAAGTAATTTCTGGTAAGCTGTCTGTGTATCCTTGTATTACACCTCCCTCGTGTGTGTGTGTGTGTACAGGGTGTTTCAAAAGGAATTGTAAATAGTTAGGAGTTGGTAGTATGGGCTATTCCAAGTAAATAAGTTCATATAAACATGTGTCCAATTTTCAGTGTGTGTGGAGATACAGCTGTTTGAGTGTTACACATAAAAAGCCGTACAAAAGGTATGAAGGAAAGACAAATGACTTATTGATTGCATTTATTGGTTATGTAAATGATCTCAATAAATTGTAACAGTTCAAAGTAAGTGTTCAAAAATCCCACCATCGACTTCAATGCAATTTTCAACTCTCTTGGCAACAGTACGTGTAGCTCTCCTGAGGTCGTTTTGGTATTCTTGCTTTATGAGGGCAGCACTGTTCATAATGCAAGCGACCAATTTGTCTCTTGTGTTTACTTTTTCTTTGTAGACTTTGCTTTTTATCCATCCCCACAGACAAAAATAAGATCTGTATGCGCCAACTTCAAACAGCTGTATCTTCACATCCACTGAAAATTGGACACATGTTTATATGAACTTATTTACTCGGATTAGTCCATACTACCACCTCCTGAAATATTTACTATTCCTCCTGAAACACCCTGTATACATATACTGCAAGCTTTAAATATTCAAGTTCCGTCCTCCCCTTAATTCAAATGACTTATTATTACATTTGCCTCCTCTGTACAGAATAAATCTTGAGGAAAAGACAAAAGTGTGGTGTTCCAGGAGTTTCTTTTCTTTGTCTTATGAAAATATGCATTGTGGGAATTGAAAGTGGGCCTGTATATATGAAAGGCTTGCATGACTACATGCATAATTAACCTTTTAGAGGTCATTGGTTACTACAGTTATTTACCATCTGCTTTAACATTTGATTAGATTAGATTAGATTAGATAAGGCTAGGCTAGATAAGTGATTGGGTTTATGCCCTTTAGGTCCCAATGCACCTAGGCCTTCAGACAGGCCCTTTGTGCCTCATGATGTGATGCTAAGTCATGGGACCCTGTTCCTTTGCTGAAGTTCCAGATGGCTCCCAGACTTAGACTCTTAATATCCTCTGAGTCCAAGAAAAAGAAACCCCAGTATGCATGTCTGAGTGAAGCCAGGGCTTCGCACTCACACAAAATGTGGGCTGAATGTCTTCCTCTGCTCCACACCTCCTACATAAGGGACTATTGGTCAGCCTCATTAAATGAAGATGTCTTCTCAAGGTGGTGTGCCCAGTAAGGAGGCCAGTGACAACCCTGGATTGTATCCTGTTAAAAGACAGAAGCCTGATCCTAGTAGTTGAACTAGGGCCAGAAATCAGTTTTCAAGCCTGTCTCTGGGTGCTGATAAGACCCCACCACATTGCTATATGCTGGTTGTCTATCCAGCATATTATCTTTCTTCTTATATTCTACCTAGAAATCCCTAAGGCTGGTTCATATCCAACAAACTTTTGAACAGCACCATCTCTTGTGAGCTAGTCAGCAATTTAATTTCCTCATACCCCAGAATATTCAGGGACCCAAAACAGCTCCACAGCATGCTGGGTGGATATGTCATTCAATGCCTTTTGGCACTGTTGTACCAAAGGGGACGTTATTTTGGCAGACTGAAGGGCTTTCGGAGCCACCTGACTGTCAGAGCAAATACTGTCGTATTTCTCTGGCCTGGCATTTGAATTTCATAAGCACAGGCCAAGATAGTGTGACAGATAGTCCCTGTGTCTAACAAATGACATTGTTTATTGATACCACAGATACAATAATTAATGCAATAATGAATACAGAACACTGCAGCAGAATCTCAAGTATCACTCTCAACAGATAAATCTTTTCTCGTACATCCACTTCTCCAGGCTCCTGGCCCTGACGGTAGTCTCGAACACAGTACTTCACTCACACCGCACTATGCAGTTCTGATGAACACTTGCGATCCACCTTAACTCTGCCGTTGTCACTCACACACCTCTCCACTACATGCTGTCTCGCTTGTGAGAAGACTCCCATGCTCTCTGCTGGACGCTCGCTGTCTCACTTGTGGGAAGACTGCGCGCTGTACTATCGCTCCTTCTCCGTTAGGAGACCCCCTATGAGGAGACTGCCGGTCCTTCTCTGAACGCTGGTCTTAAATAGCACTGTCTCTTTTCTTGAGACTTCCACACTCTTCCAGACAACGCTATCTGTCTCTTTCTCTCGAAGGAATTAGAAGGTTCTGGTGGTGTGTGCCTTCAACTCAAAGGCACTGGGCATAGCAGAAGCTGTGACGTCAGAGGCTTCGCAGGTTGTCTTACTGCTAGGTGCTGCTGCTCCCCGTTACGATTGCATATGTCTCGGCCAGGAAGACTGTAGCGTGCTTTCCTAGAAAGCTTTAACATTAGGAGGCTCTGTGTTTTTTCGCAGTGTATTTATGTGTTTTGTGCATTTCTCAGAATAAATGGTAATTAACCTGGGTTTATTAATTAATCTTCATAATTGAGGCACTTTGTATTTGTTTGAAGTTGGAACTGCATTTTTAACCATTATTTAAATGAATGATGCCCACCTTTTTTCTTTCAAAGGGCCACATTGCCATAATTCCTAGTGTCTGCGTGACACAAACTGTGCGATCTTCATAAATATGTGTCATCATAGGGAACATTGATGACACATATGTGGAAAAGGGTTAATGGAATTTTTAAAATAAACCACATTGTATGCAAAGCATATGTTGAAAGCTGGGTATGTACAATGCTTTTAATTATGTGGTATTTTGAATTTAACTATTTTGACTCAATAAGGATGTACTATAATAGTCTTTCATGTCATGAACTCCCAGTCTCTCTTCTGACTGGGTTAGTGCGTAAGCTTAACTATTTTTTGGGTGATGGAAATTATGTTTGTCCACTGCTGTTTTTTGCTTTGTGTTCATGGGAAAGAAGGGAAATGCGTAGATGGTTTTGGTGGGGATACCACCAAGAGAGACTTCTTGCATGACATAGGTGTAGATGGGAGGATAATATTAAAATGGATTTTAAAGCAACAGGATGGAAGGATTTGGGTTTGATTTGTCTGGCTTAGTACAGTGATAAGTGGAAAGCTGCTGTGAACATGGCAGTGAACCTTAAGGTTCCATGAAATGCAGAGAATTCCTTGACAAGATGAGCAACTTGTAGTTTCTCATGAAGGGTTCTACTCCATGTTTGATTAGCACATATAGTTTACAGTGCCCTGCTGTAACATCCCAGTCTCCTTTTCGAAGTTCTTTTTACAGTTTTGATAATGGTTCAGTAGATGTTTTAGGACTGATGGGACCTAGATTGTCACAAGTTACTGGAAAGCTGAGCCTACAAGGATTATGACAATTTAGAACATACGATTATGTATATTTTAGCATTTATTGTTAGGGTATGTTAAAATAATACGTAATCATACCAGTACACAAGACTACACAAAGAAACAGCTAAAAGGAAGTACAGTAAGGCCTGAAAGATGCGTGTGCACACAGAGATATGCACTTTAACTGAATATTGTACCCAACATGGAAACAAACTTGACTATAGAGCATTGGCTCAGGTGAAACAGAACCTCAAGCAACTGGGACTCGGAGAATTGAGACTGCACTGTATTCCATAAGTTCTTAGAACCAAGCAGGCATTTTACACTGAATATGGATTCTGACATTCGTATTGTTTTATCAGCTGCAGTTGCAAAAGTTATGACTCCAAGGTGTCTGTAATATTTTTGTAATATATAAGCAGTTTTATAATTGCACCACAGTTCATGGGGTCTTCTGGTATCGTTCATTGTGGTCAGCAGGAACACACACACACACACACACACACATACATGAAGATGCTGTCAGTAAAACTGACATGGGTTTTTAAGTGCCTTGGGACACTATCTTCCAGAAATAGTTACGGTGAGCAGAGCGGGAGGGTTGATGTGGCTCAGACACCTCTGTAGAATGCAGGAGCAAGACCCCTGCAGGATTCTAACATTTCATAAACCAGAGGGCAATGAACGAGTAGGCAGACCTGTTAGGTGGCTTGATGCAGTTGAAGATCTGAAGATACTGGGTATTAGCAGTTGAAGGTGAAAGTTACAGGATTGGGACCAGTAATAAAAAGTGAACTGTAGTACCAGTACAAGAAGAAGAAGAAAGTGGAGGAGGAGGAGATGAAGAAGCAGAAGAATAATAAGAAGAAAAGAAGTAGAGGAGGAGGAGGACACTGCCTTCCTGCATGTCATTGGTTGCCCTTCGTGAAGGCAGCTGTGTCTTTGACTCATGACAGTTATTACTTCCACTATATGATTGACATGTCATGAATACTGAATAGTAAATTGTCATGTGATCAGGTCATGCAGTATGTTTATTCAGGTACTTTATGGTACTGCATTGCATGTGGAGTTTTGGCAGCATCAGATTGGAGATGGTGGGATGCCTGTGGCTGGGGAATCATGAGAGATGGGAAATGAAAGGGTCACGACTTATTTTCCGAAACTGTTCTGGCATTCGCTTAGAGCAAGGACGGTGAGCCTACGGCGTGTGTGCCCACAGTGATGTGCATAATGAATTTTCTTGGGATGTCAGCATATATTGATGTGCCACCATACTTTAATATGAAAACAAAAGTCTTAGGAAGTCAGGATCAGCAAAGAAGTATTCATCCTTTGGCTGTAAGGTATAGGCTGAATGGCTTATCTGTGTTATTTTGGCATTTATAAGTAAAACTGTGTTTACTAGTCTCTGTATCCTTTTGCAACTTGCAAGGTACCATTTATATGAAATAATATGTTACCAATATGTTGCTTTTTATAAATTCAATGCAATTTTGAAAGAGTAAAATTTTTGGTGTAATGATTTTTGCTGCTTTAGACTCCATTCTTGCTGTGTGCTCCTATGGGCACATTACAGGTTTTTCTTGTAACTGTGTAGTCTGTATGGCACTCATTCTAAAGAAGGTTTGCCATTCCTGGCATAGAAGGACTCTGAAGCCACAAAAATGCCTTCATCTTGATACCATGTGCAAGGTAGGATTCAGATTGGTTATGTCCTGAATACTGCTGCCTTGTAATTAGTGCTACCTCTACAGAATGAAGGTCATTCAGGATGAAATTATAACTGTGCCAAGGTGTGTGACAAACCGTCTCCCTCACCATCTCATGCAGCCTTTATAATCTAGTTACTGAACAAATATTAGTTATTAACCCTTATCCTGCTAACGTGGAATATAGGGTGAGCTAATAATGCCAGTAAATGGCAGATGGGATTTAACTAGGCGTTTAAAGGGTTAAAATCTGAAGAACGTGATTTTATAAGTAGACACTGGTGTCTGTGTTTTGTAAGAACAATTTGTACGTAACAGGAGGTTGTGATTCCTTTTCAAAAATAAAGGTTTCATGTGGACCCCTATGGACGACCAGGCTGATTTAATTTGACAAGGTGTCAGTAACAGGTTTATTTGGAAAAGCAATTTTTTTTGTCAGTGTAGTACCATGTAGCTGGTAGGGCATGGAAATGTAAATGTAAATGTGTCTATAACAGACAGATGATGAAAGTGCTGCATAAATTGTAAAGCAAGAAGATGCTGACTGGTGTGTTGTGAACAGGGGGTGTGAAGTTCAGTTGTCAAATGTTTGTCGTGAGGAAACAGCATACATGTATGGTACATGACCTGAGTTCACTAATGTGAGCTGATTTGAAGACCTAGCGTAACATAATTAGAACATTTCCTATGCAAAATTTTTGCTTTTTGGCTGCTGCTTGTGCTTATCTGTTCAAACATCAGATTGTTGTAGCAGGTGATCCTCCCAATTACCAAATCTGTCAAAATCACATTTATGTACCAGTGGTTACCTGGGGGGG
>Ga0268261_10001155_pt1 | contig 17790 bp, 17 predicted proteins | sample TergutNc150P1_FD_190353 | JGI IMG/M metagenome (GOLD analysis project Ga0268261, IMG submission 190353) | Nasutitermes corniger P1 segment gut microbial community from laboratory colony in Florida, USA - Nc150 P1 (SPAdes) (version 2) | ecosystem: Host-associated > Arthropoda: Insects >...
TGTTCCTTTCGAGTACTGAAGGTGTTGTTTAATTATTGCTTTCATACTACCATCACTGATGTTCAGCATTCCAGAAAACTCGCGGACAGTTATTCGCCTGTTCTCCCGGTTGTGTGCATCGACGCGGTCGCTGTTCTCGCCTGTTATGGAAGTCCTCGGCCGGCGCTCATGAGGTTCATTTTCCACCGTTTCTCTCCCTTTTTTAAAGGCACTACTCCACTTATAGACACTAACATTTGACAGTGTCTTCTCACCATACTGCCTCTTCAATCTTGAACAGATTTCCGACGGTTTACAACCTTCTTTCGTCAGGAATTTGATTATAATTCGCTGTTCCACGCGAACGTATATCTTCGCTTCGCTTATCTTCCTCACAACTGACAAAACTGCGCAGTAGCAAACACCAGGTCGGTGAATTACCTTGGAACAGGGCTTCAACTTTCCACATATTACTACTTTCAATGGAACTCGCTGCATTTTTGAACTACAAACAAATTATAATTTATATCTGCCCGCGCCTCGTACATGTTGTCTATTACACGTACTTTTTAATTACTTAGAGTCGTAGGATGGGATGAAATTAGCCGAACTATCTTACCTTATAAATCGTTGTTTATAAACAGTGCGGTTCAAAAGTTTTGGAGTAAGTTTTTTAAAAACCGAAGACACATGGGAAAAACGTATATTTTTTTCTTTTTAAAAATAAGTTTATTTACGGATATACAGGCTTTTGCGCCGTCGTACAGCTTCTGAAAAGCTGCCAAAATTTCCTCTATTGAACTTTCTTTAATTCATCCGTTACGGATTCTTGGATTTCTGCAACATTCGCAAAACATAGTGCTTTTAACTTAATTTTCATCTTGGGGAACAGAAAATAGGCTGGCGGAGATAAATCCGGAGAGTACGGTGGTTGATAAAGTGTTATAACTTTTTTGGGGGTCAAATTTAGCAAACACTTGCAGCTTTTTGAACGGGCTTATTATCGTGCAACAAGAAAAAATCTCGAGAACAGAACCCAGATGGAGCAACCCGTTGAATGCATTTCAGGAGGCGATCCATTTCTCCTTCATAAAAATCTGCTTTTACTGTTTTACCGTATGGTATGAATTCTTTTTGCTCTATGCATTGAGAGTCGAAAAAAATTATAAACTTATTATTGATGTGGGACCTTTGAAATTCCTTCGGCCGAGGAAATGTCTCACCAACTTATTCAGAAATATGTCTCTTTGTTTCGGGTCAAAGGCGAAACACCAGGTTTCCTCTCCCGTAATATTGTTATAAAAATTGTCTGCACCAGCCTTCGCGATAATGCCTTGGCAAGATGTGAATCGATTTTCCCTTTGCTCAGGTGTCAAGGAGTGTGGAACAAAATGTGCACACAACTTCCTCCTTCCCTAATTCCCTTTCAGAATCAGAAGATTTACAGTCTTGTGGATGTTCGAAAATTTTGCTATCATTCTTAATGCAAATCGACAGTCATTTTATAACAAATCAGCAACAGCCGCAATGTTTACGTCAGTTCGAGTCGATTTTGGACAGCCAACTCTCTAGTCATACACCAGCTCCTTTCTGTCTCGAAATCAAGAATGCCATCTAAAAAGTTTGAACTTTTCAGAGCCTCATTCCCTTAAGCCGTTTGCTCCAATTCTAGTATTTCTGTCGCAGATAGACCGGCTTTGAAACAAAATTATATGGGAACTATCTGTTTATTTCCGCTATCCATGACGTATAAAGGAAACTGACTTTACAAGATAATTTATGACTCTTACACTGTCGAAGATAAACAAACAAAGCTCGGTGTGTGAACAGATGTTTGTTGATAGTACTTAGTGGTTTGGCCAATAGTTCTCTCCAAATTCTGTCATTTAAAAAAATCTGTCTTACAGCTTATGGCTCGCACTGTGTAAATGAAATAATTCTTTTAGACCGAGTAGTATTGTCATTATTGGACTTTAAAATGGTAATATTTATTCATTAGGTTTAATAAATTATATGATGCTGCTGCCATGTTTACATGCAACGTTCAAGCCTGAACGCAAACTGCAGACTTTCTTCCGTAGTCTGTGAGAGGAATCGCGTATCTATATCTCCAAACTGCAACTCCAACCGCAACTTTTGAAATGCAGGATTCTCAGTAAAACAGCAGATCAACATAGTCGTTTGTGTCCTCGATTTCTTTGAACATAATTTATGTCCACTCGACATTTGGTGCACTGAGCATTCCATAGTACGTAAATCTTAAACCAGGTCTTGATTTACAGCATATAAAATCTATGGATTATTTCTGCCAATGCTGTGTTTTTGACGCAACCAACATGTTTGTCCTTCACGTTACGTGTATTACAAAATCATTCTAATATGGAAAGACTATTGTGAATATGGAATGTCAGCTGGCGTTGTTATATAAAATCTTAAAATTGTGGTGCGACTTACAATGAGTCATCTTCGTGAAGCTAGAACTACATAGGCTTAAAGATGTAATGCTTTACTAACAACTGAGGGACCCTGGATACTTCAATATAATTAATTATCCAACTGGCTGTTCGTAAGCTGCAGGCCATTTTTAGACATTGTTTATTGGTCATATTTGCAAAAGGTGGCAGACCAAGTATAAAATTTGCTTGAGTGATCTGCCTGAGAGTAGAGTACGAGGGTGAAGGATCCATCGGTAGGAAGTGTGAGGTTGAGTTTTGCTAATAATGAATACATCCTACATAATCGCAATGCAGTAAATATGGTTAGAATGCTTTAATTCGTTTATGATGAAGTAACAAAGGGTTTCCATCCCCCTTCCGCCGTGTTCAAATTAGAAAATTTAGCTGAACATAAACTGGGCTGTCAGCAGGTCAACTGCCGTGCAGTGCTAAGGTACTTAAATTTCATAGAAAAGGTGCTGCTAGAACGTAGGAATTGTGTTTGGTGTCTGTTACTAAGTTAAAAAACGTCTGAGCCGTAGTGACCTGTAAACTGCGGGAGAAAGGGATATAATTTCTGGGTCGCAGTTCAGTGCCTTACAGTGGCTGATGTGTGCTGTTATACTGTATCGTTGATGTAATGTAATTTATGGTACAGGTACTATTATATGAAATCAGTATAATCGTGACTAATTTTCTTTCCTGATTATACTGTTAGGTACATACATTCAATATGGTCACATTTGACACTGGAACAAACTTTCCCGCTGTCAGTTGAAACTCCTTGTTAGCTGTAGCAATGATGAAGATTAGACATCGCTGAAATGGAATAGGAGTTCCCACCCAGTCGCAACCGAATGCCGCATCTCTCAGACTCTCTGCCTGAAACATTTCACAGTTAATGTATTAAGTCCCTCTTAACAGTGCAGCAGTACATTCAATGTACCAACCGTCTGGAAAGCAGGGCTTACTCTCAGATAGTGACGATCTAAACAGTATTCCGAAACCAGTAACTTTGTGACCCTACAGCATCTTATAAGATCTTATCAAGTTCGTCTCCTATATTATTCGCTACTCCTAGGAAGTTTGTGATCATATTCAAGGCACTTTAAACGCCACGTTAAATACCATCTGCCATCTGCTGGCATTCTTAACATCTCACCCTATTTTCCAATTTAGCAGCATAAGGGTTAAACTATCTCTTTTTGTGCCCTTTTGTACCTACTTCCACTTTGTGCGTAACTTCTTGCCTGCAGATTTGCTCAATCACTGAACGATATAGCTGACCAGACTTTCGGACTCAGCGATTTTCTCTAAAGACAGAAAATGTTTCGCGACATTTCATAGACAATAATGTGTTAATATGTGATCCAGGTAGTTATATGTAAAATAATCTACTAACATCACACGTATATAAATAAAACTGTTTCGTTTATTAAAAATTGGACTTTTCGGACTAAAACAACTTACCGGCTTTAAGAGGCGTTCTTCATTACCATTTTTTAAGGTGCTGTATAACGCTGCATATCTTGCGATAACTTAAGGGAAGAAATTTCATGTTTACTTATTTTAGGACAGAAGTCAAGAATTGTAAGGAATGGCTGGTATGATGAATGTAAGGAAATGACTGAAGAACAGAATAATGCGCGTTTAAAAATGTTGCGAAGGAAAACACGAAACAACATTGATGCCTATAAAGAGGCTCGTAGGAAGGCAAGGAAAGTATGTAGGAAGAAGAAAAAAGACTATGAAGAAAGAAAACTGGAAGAAATACAAGAGAAGTAAAAAAGAAATAAATTAAAACTATTTTATGAATGTATCCGAAAGACAAGGACTGGCTTCCAACTAAGAACCATTATGTGTAAAAATAAACAGGGATAAATTGTAAGAGAGAAGAAAGATGTATTGGAAGTGTGAGGATATACTTTAAGGGACTATTGAATCCCAAAACTAATATGATGACATCAAAATTATCCATTTACTTCAGTCCAGAAAGTAATATAATGGCACCTACTCTACAAGAAACCTTAGGAGTCATAAGGAACTTGAAGAAAAATAAAGCACCTGGGGAAGATTCAGTTACCTCCGAATTAATTAAATATTGAGGCAGAAAACTATGAAATAGAATCCATCAACTAATTACAACAATATGGCATATAGAACAGATGCCCCAAGAGTGGGGCACAGCCATAAAATGCCCGATATATAAACAAGGTGACAAGCTAGAGTGCCGTAGCTATCGTGGAATATCACTCCTGAATGTAATATATAAGATCTTCACAACTTTATTGACCAGGTACATATGTTGAAGAAATATTAGGGACTACCAGTGCGGTTTTAGGAAATGTAGATCTATTACAGACCAGATTTTTTTGTCTAAGAATTATTCTGGAGAAAACATGTGAATGTAAGCTAGGTACACATCAACTGTATATTGATTATAAACAAGCATACGACACCATAAATAGGGCCGAACTGGCGGAAATAATGAAAGAGTTTTGAATATCAATGAATTTATTAAAATTGGTCAAAATGATCTTAGCAAATACGAATAAGAAAGTGAAGATCTAAGGAAAGCTATCACCTAGTTTTGAAACAATGATCGGATTGAGACAAGGAGGTTTGCTATCCACACTTCTATTTAATCTATGTATGGAAAAGATAATAAGAAATTTTAGAATCAACCCAGGGGGAACAATATACAACATAACAAGACAATGTCTTGCATATGCGGATGATGTATTGATTCTGGGGAAATCAGAAGGATACATAAAGAAAACATTAGAAGAAATGGCGGCAGTAACCCAGCAAATAGGTCTTCAGACGAATGACACAAAAACAATATAAATGTTAAATAGACAGTTTGGAAATAAAGTAAAGGAAATTGAGCTGATGGGAAAGAAATATGAAAAAGTAGAATCTTTCAAATATCTGGGAGCAATGATAACAAGTCTTAATGAAATAAAAACTGATTAAAATAAAACTGCTGTTGGTAATAAATGCTATTGTGCACTGGGAACCATATCAAAAAGGAGATCAGTATCCCAGTCAATTAAAATTCGCATTTATAAAACAATTATACGAACAGTCGTGACATATGGACCAGAGACATGAACTTTGACAAGTAAAATGGTAAAATGTTAATGACATGGGAAAGAAAGATATTGAGGAAAATATATGGACCAAAAAAGGAGAATGGACAGTGGAGAATTAAATCGAACGACGAATTGATGACCAAATAGAAAGCCCCAAGTATTGTGAACGTAATAAATTTTGGAAGATCGGAATAGCATGGACACGTGGTTAGAACGAATGCGACCAGATCTGTAAAGAAGATCTTTGGAGGAAAATTAGAAGGACGAAATGTAGAGGACTATCCAGACTCAGGTGGATAAATGATGTGGAAGGCGATCTAGGGAAACTCGGTGTGAAACGTTGGAGAACGAAAGTATTGGAAAGAGAGGAATGGGCATCAATTATAAAGGAAGCCAAGACCAAACTGAAGGGACCGTAGTGCTATGGGAGGAAGAAGATACAAAGGAACAATTAGGTTAGTTGTGTCCTCTCTCCATAAAAATGAAATATTATTATAATATAAGGTAAAAATTTGTAAGTAATATAATTACACGTTATAAATATCTTTGGATGTGACAGTGGGAATGGCTAAGTGCAGAGGAAAAATATAAAGAAATGTGCCTTAGGTACTCTAAGTGATCTGGTTGTGAAAGTTGAGAAGAGAGCAAGAAAACCATGGATTACTCAGGAAATGATCGGTACAATGGATGAAAGAAGGAAATGGAAGAATGTCAACACTGAAGATTTCAAGAAGATCTACCGGAATCTATGGAACGAATTCAAAAAGCCACAGAAAATGCCAAAAAGGAATATCTTGGGAACATATTTAACGAAATTATGGAATTTCAAAGAACAGTTTGTTATGATTTGATATACATGAAGATAAAAGAACTGGGCTGGAAAGAGACCAAAGTGATCCAAAATATTGGCATCGAAGGCTCCCAAGGAAATAGAATTATAGAGCAAATTCAAGTGCTGAAAATGTGGGAGAATTATATTAAAGAAATACACGATCGACCTAATCGACCGGAAACCCTAGAAGTCGAACCTGAAGAGGAAGTAGATGCAGACGTGAAGGGCCCATATATTTTACAAAGTGAAGTGGAAAAAGCCATCAAGGAAATGAGGAATAAGAATGCTACAGGAGATGATGATGTACCTGGAGATGTGCTCAAATTATTGGGAGAAGGGGGTTTTGAAATTAATGACGAAATTGATCAAAATTATTTATGAAACTGGAGAGTGGACCGAGGACTTCACGGAAGTTACAATGATTACCTTAACGAAGAAGCCACAAGTTACAAAATGCAGCGACCATCGCACAATCAGCGTTATCGCACATACAGCAAAGATAGTAGCAAAAATACATAGAACAAGGATTGAAAAGGTTTGGATTTAGAAGAGGAAAAAGAACTAGGTTTTCATTTGGGATGCTGAGAATAATATCGGAAAGAATCTTGGAGATATGCGAGGAACTGAGTGTTTGCTTCATAGACTGGCAGAAGGCGTTTGACCGTGTGAACTGTACTAAATTAATGCAGATCCTAAAGGAAATTGGTATTGACTGGCGTGAAAGAATATTGATTACCAACTTGTAAATGGCTCAGAGAGTTTACGATCGACTGAACCGAGGGGAGACAAGAAGAGTGAAGACTGGAAGAGGAGTTAGACAAGGATGCTGTTTGTCACCAATTCTGTTCATCTTGTACAGCGAATGCATTACCAAGGAAGCTCTGGAAAGTTTTGGAGACTTCAAAATAGGCGGCCAAATCATTCATGCTGTAAAATATGCAGATGAACTTGTGTTACTTTGAAGTGGAAATTGTAATCTAAATTACTTGGCTAAATTCGAATTTGGAAAACAATTTCGCAACTGATTGCTGGCACTTAGCCCTGGTTTCATTGTGAAATTTTTTGTAATATGTAGGAAGTCACAACCGTCTTGCCTCAGTTCTGTCTAAGTCAGCACAGACCTAATTACATCATTCGATACGCTATACGAAGAACCAAGTAAACTAGAGCACGAAAGTTACTGTAATACAGGAAAACGCTGAAGTAGACATTTCCAAATTATATAATCTCAAGTCGCGATTACATTGTGATACACGATCTTCAAGAAGATACCGACGTCAAGTGCCATCTGAGAAGAGTCTATACTCACGACCTCGCCGAAGCTCTGTTACAGAATGTTTCTATGCATAGTGTCACTCCTGCTGTTAAAAGGTTAGTCTTTCTGACTATACTAAATTTAATACCTTTATTCGGACAAGCAAAGATTAAACATAATATTCAAACTTGCAAAATTCCGAAGCTATTGAGATTATATAGAAGGCAAGACGATTATCTCTATCAGAAACTAATAGTGAATCATTAATACCAACTTGTATATATGTGTGTATATAGTAATCGAATATATGTTTCTAGTCATTAGTCACTGGCTGTTATTGAATTGGACGAATCCCCATTTCGAATCCCTGTATAACGTTCTGAACTTTGTTCATGTGGCAGCGCTATCCTTTGCAAACCTGCAGTTTAACGACGTTGTCTGTAAAGTAAAATCAATTGTGACTACATGTCGATCACGTAGTTTAGGCACTACATTACTGGCTAAGAAAGAAGAGGTGCTACAAGACATGACTGGTAAACTAATTGAAATTGGAAGATGTTATGGAATGGAAATGACTGTGGAATAAACAAAAGTAATGAGAATTTCAAAACAACAATTCCCAGTAAAAATTATAATAGACCAAAAAAACTAGAAAATGTTGAAATTTTTAAGTATTTGGATAGCATTTTAACAAACGATGGAAGAAGTAGATTTGAAATTAAATGCAGTATTGCTATGGCTGAAACTGCATTCAACAAGAAGAGAGCTCTTTTTACCAGCACATGGGACTTGTAATAGAGGAAGAAGCTATTGAAGTGCTACATTTGGAGCATAGCTTTATGTGGTGCTGAAACTTGGCGCTTTGGGCAGTAGATCAGAAACAACTGAAACGTTTTGAAATGCGGTGCTGGAGGAGGATTGAAAGGATCATTTGGACTTATTATTTGAGATTGAAGAATTATTATTTAGAGTCAAGGAGCAGAGGAATATCCTACATGTAATACGTAAATTGAAAGGGAATTGGATTGTTTAGATTTTGCGTAGAAACTGCCTTCTACAACGAGTTAGTGAATGAAAATGTAATATCCAAATTTGCAGAATTAAACGTTGGTTGGATTCAAAATTGAAATCCGTTTCACAACGCTTGTCCCAGTTTAGAGATTGAAGAATTTGAGAAGTTACAATCGTCTTGCCAATAATTTTCATTGTGTCAGCTCGACACAATTACGACATGCATACGCCACACCAGGAACGTTTAGCAAACTAGAGCGCGCAAATTGCCGCAAACCAGGAAGCATAAATTCTGTTATATATACTCGCCCCGCGACTACGTCAAAATTATTCATTTGGTTTTCTTTGGATCCACTTCAGTTTGACGTTTAGAACTTCATCAACGACTAAATTATTGATACCGACGTAGTGCTCATCAAGAAGAAGATTATATATATTAATAATATCGAAACACTAATACAGAATGTTTCTGTACATCGCAACGCTCCTGGTATTACAATGTGAGTCTTTCTGACTACATTCACTAAATTCATTCGAGCGGTAAATTCCAAAAACCCCCCTTTGAGTAACGTAAAAATGCAAAACGATTATCTGATTACTTCTGTTATCAATTCCACGATCAATAGTGAATCATTCTAAATTGTACATATGTGTATATTGCATCTAATTATATAACTGTAGAGATAGCAACTAGCGGTCGATCGATTGGACAAACCCTCCACTTTGCATTTCTAAATTAGTCGTACTTCGGTGCGTGTTGGCAGCGTTACCCTAACTTACGGACACGCAGTTTAAGGACGGTGCCCGTAACCAAACTACAAAGACTGACTGCGGTGATTCCTAACCCCGGGGCAGTACAAATTGGTGGCTGCGGTGGTTCCTCTTAAACCACGGCAGTTCAATTGGTAGGCAACGGTTGTCCTTCAAACCGGTTAATTTTAGCATTACTGCTACAGGTAGGTTTGCAAGAGGGAGGATAGATATCGGTCCAGGTAGGATAGATAGTCATGTACGAACGAATCGATATACACATCAGGTAAGCACAGGAAAGTACGTCGGTCAAAATTCTAAATTCAAAATTACATTGGTCATAACAAGAAGTCACTATGCAGGACGCAAGGCTTCAAGCGTAACTCCTAGAATCAAAAGCGGAAATATCTAGGCTGAGAGTGCGCTTGTCAACGGGAACCCCCATGGTGCACAAAGATTTGTCCCACATTTCGTTAGTGCCGAAGTGGTCAGTTTCCGAGTCACCTGTCTCGTTAGAAGAGTTCTTCGAAAATATAGAAAGCGCAGCAAAAATAGGCAGGTGGCATGCGTAAGACTGTATGCAAATCGCAGCTCTAAAACTTACCGACTCCTCAAGGACGTTCTATAACACGTGCTTAGAACTCCACGCAGAGGACGCAACCTGGGACAAATTAAAAAAAGCGTTCAGGGAACTATTCTGCGACGTCCAAACTGGCCAATATCACTTCATGAGGTTAGAGACGGCCAGGCACGCCAAACATTAAGGTCCCCAGGAGTTCGTAGATCAGGGTAGGGCGTTGGCGGAAAAGATCATGTGCAAGGACAGCGATCCTGTAGCAGAACGCATCCATCGGTAAAACGCGGAAAGGATACTTATGGCCAGTTTTGTGGCAGGCCTGTATGTTTAAATCGGAAAACAGGTCAAATTTCAAAATCCCTAGGATTTACGCCAAGCCCTAACAACGGCGCTCGCGGTTAGAGAAGCGCTAAAACAGGAAAGGTTCGCCGAAACTTTCTACACGAAGTTCGACAAGTCGTTTAGGCTTCCAAACCGGCAGGACGAGAGGGAACCTGCCCAGAGGCATATCCCAAGGCGCGCAGCTAGCCACCTGGGAGCGAGGAGGTATGCGCGCGGCGCAAATAGGTCAGCGACCTCAGGTAGCACTAGGGACGTCAAAGCCAGAACGGAACCTAGGTGCTACGAGTGCGAAGGGCGATGGCACTTCGCGCGGGAGTGCCCCACGACACTAAAACGCGGGAAATCACAGAACGCCCCCGGAAAGAAAAATCCTAGTGAACGTTCGAACCGTTCACGTTCGCCCGGTGACGAACCCCGTCATGCAAGAGAAAAGGGAACAAACAAAGGCACCAGGATTCGGGAAAACGAGTAAGAGGTGAGAGCGACGACAGCTCTGTCCACCTCGACGCCCCTGGAAAAGCTGTCACACATCCCACTGTTTCAGTTCAGTTAGAGCATGTTTCCCCTACTGTTTCTTTAGAGATAGAGGGAAAACTGAAACACTTAATCAGAGACACATGTTCGTATGTATCTATAATTCAACCTGGTGTGTCGAGGCGTGACGTCAGATTTACTGCTATGAAACCCTATGGTGTCAAGGGAGAAGCCCTCGACATAAAAGGGCAGCAGCACGTGTCGTTTGTTCTAGGTGGGAGGAAATTTAGCCAAACATTTCTGGTATGCCCCCTCCCTACGGAAACGGACGGATTATTCGGTACAGACTTCCTGGAAAGAACTGGCGCTAATATTAACTTTGATATGGGGAAGTTGTCATTAAATGGCATTGACAAGACGCCACATGTGTGATAATATATCCGCAAAGCACGCAGGTCTGGCCGTGTTTGCTAGTGACACGCCGGAGAACGATAAACCCCTCCAGACGTGTAAGGAGGAGCCGAAAGCTAGGAGGCCCAGGTTGGACAGCCAGGCCATAGACAAGACCACACGGTATAGCAAGTCGTGGTTGGTCAAGACAGCGTAAGACGTAACCATAGCGCCGAGATGTCGACACGTGGTTACCGCCAAGTTGGACTTGGAAAAAGGATAAATTTTCGTCCCTGGTGTGCGTCGAGCCGTCTACAATACCCATTCAGGGAGTACTTTCTGTTCGCGCACTGACCAGAGTAGGGACAAGAGAGCGCGACTCGAAACAGCTGACGTCACCGCCTGAGCTGGTGAATTCCAACGCGTCAGCAAGTAATGTGCACGTGATGCTAGCTAACTTCAGCCAAGAGGAACTGATCTTACCCAAGGCTACAGTCCTTTGCCTGGATGAAGAAGTGTCCGAAACGCTGATAAATCAGATAAATATCGAGAAACCGCAGGTTACGGAGTCTCCTACTAGCTCTCAGAGGAAAGCCAGGAACGAAGCTCTGTATAACAATCTGCTAGGAGGAAAATTAGATTATTTAACTAAAAATGAGAAGCGACTCATAAAACCCGTGCTGCAGAAATACGCGCACGTGTTCCATGACGAAGAGACGAACGATTCCAGGTCCACGGACGTGGTCGAACACAAAATTGTGTTGACCGATCCGACACCGATAAGGCGTCCGCAGTAAGGACCCCGTTCGCACTACGCGGAGAAATGGGGTCTCAAGTTAACGATATGCTCCAGAAAAGAGTAATTCGAAAGAGCCATTCTCCTTGGTCAGCTCCTGCGATACTCGTCTCCAAAAAAAGTTTGGACGGAAAACCGAAGTTTAGGTTTTGTATAGACTTCCGCGCGTTGAACGCAGTGACCAAGTTCGACCCCTACCCTTTACCTCGACTGGAGGACAGTACATCTAGTCTATTTGGCTCTAAATGCTTCTCCGTATTAGACTGTTACTCCGGATTTTGGCAGATTAATATTTCTGAAGAGCACAAGGAGTTAACAGGCTTTACCGTACCATCCGGCCATTACGAATTCAATCGCTTGCCATTTGGTAAGTAATTCGCCAGCGAACTTCCACAGGCTCATGGACATCGTTCTAAAAGACGTAGTTGGCACAGACTGTTGTATTTATCTCGACGATCTTATACTTTTTTAAAAAACGGCAGAGGAACACGCGGAGAAACTCGAAAGAGTGTTGCAGAGATTTGAAAGGGCAAATCTCCAATTACACCCCGGGAAGTGCGTAATCGCCCGGCCCTAAGTGAAGTGTTTTGGTTATGTGTTGTCAGAGGAAGGACTCTCTGCATCCTCGGATAAAGCAGACGCAGTCAGGAACTATCCGACCCCCCGTAACGCGAAAGACGTTAAGGGCATTCTTGGGACTTGCGTCGTTTTACCGCAGACTCGTGCCAAAATTTGCTGAATCTGCGAAACCGCTCACTAAACTAACTTGGAAGGGACAAGAATTCAACTGGGGCCCTAGCCAGCAAGAAGCGTTTGATGAGTTAAAAGCGAAGCTCTGTACTACCCCAGTATTAGCGTACCCAAATTTCGATTTACTGTTTATTTTGACCACTGACGCGTCAAAAGTTGCGGTAGCGGCTATTCTGTCACAAGTGCAGAACGGGCTTGAACGCTCAGTCGCGTACGCTAGCAGACAGCTGAATAAACCTGAACAGGCTTATTCAGCGTCAGAAGCGGAACTACTCGCTTTAATGTGGGCCGCCAAACATTTTAGATGTTATCTCTACGATAAGCGTTTCACGGTCAGAACGGACCATGCAGCCCTTACGTACTTGAAAACTTTCTCGGACACGAACGCGAAACTTATGCGTTGGTCCCTGAGACTGTCGGAGATCGATTTCATAGTTGAACATCGAGCTGGGACCATAATACCCCATGTCGATGCCCTAAGCAGACATGTGGGCACCATTTCGAGCGGAAATAAATTGAGCTCTGAGGAGGTACTCAATGAATAACGTAAAGACCAGTTCTGCAAGGAACTAAAATCCGGGAGTTACTCCAGTCGACTAGAATTCTTTTATGGCGACGAAGGTTTCATATACCGGCGACAAAGGAACAACAAGCAACAGTTGCTTGTTCCCAAGTCACTAGTCAGGAGAGTGATACGAGAAAATCACGATCCTGTTTACGCAGCACACCCTGGTGTGAAACGCACTTGCGAGTACTTGAGCTAAATTTATGGTGGCCTGCAATGCGTAAGTCAGTAGAGGACTACGTCAACGAGTGCGACTCGTGTCAACAGCGAAAGGGAAGCCACGAATACAAAGCCCCTCTCAGCGACCCCGGAATTCCAGTAGCTCCATTCGAGGTCACTTCAATGGAGATTACGGGGCCATATTTTATGACTCCTAGAAAGAATATGTATCTGTTGACATTCATAGACCATTTTTCGAAATACGCGGAGATATTTCCCATTCCGGACCAATCAGCACTGACATGTGCTAGAGTATACGCCTCGCAGATAATTACGCGTCATGGCAGCGGTTCGAAACTGATAACAGATCAAGGCTCCGCCTTTATGTCTTCGTTTTTCAGTTAGGCATGTAAGATATTGGGATTTCAAAGGTCCCGCACGTCTAGCTATCACATTATGAGTAACGGGCAGGTAGAACGACCACCGGACTCTTCACACGGCTCTCTCGCATTATATGAAGAAATCTCATACGGATTGGGACTTAAAACTGCCGTATTTCCTGTTAGCTTGTCGCGCAACGCCGCACTCCACCACGAGCTATAGCCCCTTCTTTCTTATACATGGCAGAGAAATGGTCACCCCTGCCAACGAGAACTTTAGTCCAAAAATCCCGAAGCCAATACTTGGCCCCGAACAACTGATCGAGAGTTTAAAAGCTAGCTTGAGGCAGACGTACCAAACAGTAGCCAAAGCAAACAGGAGGTCCCACGTGGCGAACAAGAAGCGGTATGATAGACGTGCGAAACATCGCAGCTTTGAGGTCGGCAGTTACGTCTATATCTATAACACAGCGCGCAGGCCGGAATTGTCAAAAAAGTTTCTTTTCTGTTTGGTCAGGCCCGTACCGGGTCACGGCGAAATTATCTTATTTGAATTATGAGATATTGGGACAGAACGGGAGGAAGTTCGTAGTCCATTTAAATCGTTTAAAGGCGCCACGGGCTGCGATCCGACTCAAGCATCAAAATGGCCGCGAAGGTCGAGACCCAAGCGAGACGCGATGTCTAGGTCAGACCAAGAAACTGATATGCATCCCACAGCCATCTTCTCTTATCCATTGGCCAGCGATAAAATACTGGCAGGTGACACCCCGTCAATACCGCCTTCCAGCCCGCTAGCTCCACCTTCATCGTCCACCCCTCCTTCGGCCGGCAAGGCAGGAACAGCGGAGAGGAGAGATCCGACCTTCCTCCCCTCCTGTTCCCCTCAAAGCAGACGCGAACTCGTGATAGGCAGGAGCACTCCCCGTCACTCGTTCGCAAAGGAAGAATGTCTTCTAGGAATAAGGTGATAAGAATGTTTCTCGGATTAATGTGACTTCGGTCCCCGTACATATTTTCGTAACACTTGTTACAGAGTAAAGGAAAACTTAGCACGAAAACTTTGTGTGTTTCAGGACGCTTCCTTAATGTAAAGTTGACCGAAGTGCAGGTCCTACCAATAAACAAAAGCGTATTGTTCTTGGAAGATAGAATCGTCATAATCACGAGAGATGCCTGGCGTGTAGTGATTGACCTAGATACACAAGTCTATGGGGACGCGATTGCAACAGTCAGAAACGACGTCACCTCGGTAGACAAACAAAGGAAAGAATTTAAACCTGTTGCAGAATTAAAACAAGCCGGAAACTCGCTTAACACACTAGAATTGAGACTGTCAAATTTTCAGCAGTTACTCCCTAGGCTAGACCGGCGCAGAGGCTTGTTGAATTTGGGCGGAACCATCCTGGAAACTCTGTTTGCAACAGCGACTTTATCAGATCTATATCAACTTCATAGAACCATAGATGAACTAAAGTCTAAGGAAGCCGATATCGTTCATTCACTGCCAAACCAACTAACATACGTTAAAGGGCTAGGACGAAATACACAGATAAATACAGACGCGATTTCAAATATGTCCACTATCGTAAAGAATGAACTAGTCCAATCACACGACCGGTACGTACAGTTGACTAGAGATGTCTTGTGGCTAAATTTGACTTTGTTTAACCAGAGCGTACTATTTACAGTGATCAGAGAACTGGAATACGCCTTGTTACAGCTGACCCATCAGGTCGATGAGTTACTAATGGCCGTACAATATACGCTCTCAGGAAAATTGCCCATAACCATCATAAGCCCAAATGTTTTACACGGCACACTTCGGAATATTTCTTTGTGTTTGCAAGAAAATAATGAACTCTTTGCCGGTACCAAATTTGATAACATTCACTTGTATCATGAATTGATTAAAGTGACCACGGTGGGTACCGCACACGGTATTAAGCTAATTCTAGAAGTCCCCTTAAAAACTCAGAGCCAGCTCTTCACTCTGTTCAGGATAATCGCATTGCCTACACGAGTATTAAATGACACCTTTGCATTATACCAGCTCGAGTATAACTATTTTGGCTTATCACATAGTCAGAGAGATTATATCTTGATGACAGCAGCAGATGTGCAGAAATGTAACACAGGAAGCATTACGATATGCCCGGCAGACAGAGCTCTGTACGACATTAGGTCAATTACGTGCGAGTCCAAGTTGTACTTCCAGACTAAAACTAAAGACGGATCCTGCAAGAGGAGCCTGATGCTCCACTATGAAACACCTACCTTGTTGCGGCATGGAGAAGTATGGATTTACCATTTTCCGAGTCAGCGTCAAGTGACCATCAGGTACCCACGGGACAACGTATTGGTGACACATACCCGAACACTTTCCGGCGCAGGTTTAATCCACAACGCCACACGGTGCTCAATCACTTCCGGCGAGACACGGACGCTCCCGGAACTACGCGGCGCCGCACACGCTAACCTCGACGCCCCATCTGTATACGTGCCAGACAACTTTCCAATATTATCAAGACACGAGCTCCCCGTGTCGAAGCGGCACTCACATCGGAGTTCAACGAACTGGACCAGCTGAAGGACCGTCACGCAACAGCACAGAAGTCTCTCGACGTAGACACCCTGGTTCACATCCAGAATACTACACTACCGCAGGAAACCCTGCCGCACTGGCACCTGATACTCGCCGCAGTTTCCTGTACCCTCACAGTCCTGCTGGCCCTTTATATTTTTCTCCAGTCGAAATTCCAATGTACTACATCGTGCTGTCTACGCGCAGATAAGTCCCCAACACATCCGGCTCCTGCATCAGAGAACCCGACAGCCACGGCTTATGCGGAACCACGTTGCGACAGTGTCACGTTCGCCGCATACGCCGTGCCATGTAAAAACTAAACAGTCAAGATTCGAGACTCCGGAACGGGCCACCAGCGTCAGGTTGCTGATACATCAACATCGCAGCGACCAAGGTCCCCTCGGCCCCTAGCAGGCGCGCCAAGGTCGCTGACTTAGCGAAGAATACCGCTCACATCCGGCCTTCTACTGCAAAATGCTTCGCTAAACACCCAATAATCGTGTCGATGCTGGCTGTACCGTATAAAGACTGAATGCCATGTGCAAATGTACATTTTCTCACCCATGGTTATACGTCGATTATTGTTCATACTGTTAAGCTGTATGTATCTCAACTATGTTCACAGGTTTATGTATGTTAACACTTGTCAATTGTATTTTACTATGACTACCATATGGGTAACGAAATTTCGGGTTAAACTATGGCTTACCCCGAAATTCCTTTTTAAAAAGGGGCAGGCTGTAATATACAAAATTACAGGATTAAACATAGGTTGGATTCAAAATTGAAATCCATTTCAAACGCTTGTCCCAGTTTAGAGATTGAAGAACGTGGGAATTTACAATCGTCTTGCCAATAAGTTTCATTGTATCAGCTCGACCCAATGACGACATGCATACGCCACACCAGGAACTTTTAGCAAACTAGAGCGCGCAAATTACCGCAAACCAGGAAGACACTGTGGTCAGCATAAATTCTGTTATATATACTCGCCCCGCGACTACGTCAAAATTATTCATTTTTTTTCTTTGGATCAACGTCAGTTTGACGTTTAGAATTTCATCAGCGACTAAATTATTGATACCGACGTAGTGCTCATCAAGAAGAAAATTATATATATTAATAATAACGAAACACTATTACAGAATGATTCTGTACATCGCAACTCTCCTGGTATTACAAGGTGAGTCTTTATGACAACATTCACTAAATTCATTCGAGCGGCAAATTTCAAAAGAAACCCAATTTGAGTAACGTAAAAAGGCAAGACGATTATCTGATTACCTCTGTTATCAATTCCACGATCAATAATGAATCATTCCAAATAGTACTTATGTGTATATTGTATCTAAATATATAACTGTAGAGATAGCGACTAGCGGTCGTTCGATTGAACAAACGCCCCCCCCCCCC
>Ga0268261_10001156_pt1 | contig 17788 bp, 11 predicted proteins | sample TergutNc150P1_FD_190353 | JGI IMG/M metagenome (GOLD analysis project Ga0268261, IMG submission 190353) | Nasutitermes corniger P1 segment gut microbial community from laboratory colony in Florida, USA - Nc150 P1 (SPAdes) (version 2) | ecosystem: Host-associated > Arthropoda: Insects >...
CTTCTATAAGCGGTTTAGAGCCTCAAGGTCTGTTAGCACCAGTTCTACACTTAGCAGGTTACAGCAATAAGATGGGCCATACCTGCCATTCTGCAGACTAACAGGTGGCGATGATGGCTGTAGCCATTCAGCCACTAGGCTTGTAAACGAAGACCAACTCCTTAACCTCTGGCCAGCATAGCCTCCCCCAACAAGTGCTTTTCTGGCCCCAAATTGCCATTTCCCTATGTTTTTAGGGGATACTGTTGCCACACTCATTTCTATTTCCTATTTTAGCAACACTTTTCAGGTTTGCTAGGACAAATGCCTGCTGACATCATTCTTCCATACTTGGTCTGAGCTGCATACAACCAGGAACTACATATTCTGTTGAGTTTTGGAGTGGTGCAAACTGCTGCAGTAATTTGAATAAGTGGGCAACTGAGGTCAACGGCCCAGTCATGTAATGCATGGACTGGATTGTTCTGGCTTAGGATAGAGAAGGGTGGCAGGCTCATATGAATGCAGTAATGAATGTTTGGTTTCCGTAAATTGCAGGGAGTCTCTTGACTAGCTCGGGACCAGTTGGCTTCTCAAGAAGGAGCCTGCTTTACGGAGTTAGTTATTTAGTTTGTTAGTCACTCAGTCAGCTAGTTTAATTAGTTAGTTAGTTAGTATTTCCTTCGAAAAGTCACTAAGCATTTACCATTCAACTTGGTGTAACAACCAAGAAGACCGGAATCTTTAGCTTTCAAAATGTTGGGCAGGTTATGGTATTACAAAGGTAGTGGAGTGAAGGAGGTGATGGTGGATGTTGTGTATACTTGAGATGGGTGAGATGTTTGCAGTATATGGGTGGTGAGTCACTTGAAAGTTTATGTAGCAGCTGGTTTCACATTATTAAACTGAGGCGTAGGAAAACAAATTGTGAGTATCAGGATTGTGTCGAGTGGGGACACTGAAACTTGAGTTCTGTTATGGGAGAGTTGAATATTGCCTTTGTCATGTTTTTAACATTAGGAACATGAACTGTGTCTTTTAGAAATATGTATTTGCAGACTACCTTGATTACCAAAGACCAAAACAGTTCTCATATATATTACCTGTTTCAGTGAAGCATACCCAGAGTTGGAGATTCAGGACATACAGTTGGCTTATAATATCTCAAGAGTGAGTGTGTTGGATAAGGAAAGGTGAGTTAAAATACTGAGCTGAACCAGCAGTGTAAAGATACTATAGCCCAAAGAATCCCATTGGTGGTATATAATCTTTTGTAATTTGGTTTGTTAGACACAAAACATTAGTTCCTCCTGGCATTGCTCCTGTAGCTTTATCTTCTATCATCAGGGCATAGTTGGATGTAGAAGTGGTATGCATGTTGGATACATAGAATGAATGTTACCAGTGCTGCCACCTAATACAATGTCTCGATCATGATTCTAACCCTTGCTAGTCCAAAACAAGTCAAAACTGACTGCTATTCACTGTAACAGAGGAATTACACCTATAACAATAAATCTAAGAGCATTCATTTTGTATATAGGCACTGACAGGTGAAAGCATAAGTCAGAAAACTTATGTTTTCAGTATGCTAATTTCAGAGCCCCTACAGTGAATCTGAATGGCCATATAGTATTATCATTAACCTTTAAGAACCGTGCATCCTATATATAGGACGGGCGGGCGTACCGCTACCCTCCAGATGTTGCATTTTATATTTTTTTTTTTCAAGAAATATAAGTACCGAGTATTTTAAACATGCTGGACACTCCCTGTTTTTCTCTTCAAAATGCCCTTTATTTCATAATGCTACCTTTTTTGGTTCCTGTATTATTCACATTTTACACACAGGGTGTGCTAAAATTTAAATGTAAAACTCCGGTGCCAAAAGGTTAAGGACCAATAAAACATGAAGTGAATGTAATATCTGTGATGCCACTGCTTGTTGTCATGTATGTTTGTGTTTGGTGTGTGTAGGGAGAAGGTGTATCAGGCCAGGCTGTACTGTGAAAATTATGTGAAAAGCACTGGCATAAGGCTGGACATGCGACCTTATGCATGTGGAAATATTTGTGGCTGCTGTGATCTGTTTGGTTGCCCCACTGTAAGTGATTACTTAACAATAACAACACACATTCTCTGCATATATATATATATATATATATATATATATATATATATATATGCATGACCACTGTAATTTTTTTTCATTGTTAACACTTAAATATTCTTAATGGATAAACACAGTTGTTAGGTGAGGTGAATTTATTTATTGTAAATTAAGACAGTTGTGAGTTATCTGAGTTTATTGTTGAAGAGTTAAGGCCAGTAGCTTATGCGTTGTTTTGTTGATAAGGTTGATGCTATCGAATACTATGCAGAGGAGGAAGCTCGTCTTCGAAATCAGGTAGATCATGAGCGTGCAACTGCTCTGAAAAAGCCTCTCGGTATTGCATTCGTCACACTGATATCTGTGGAAGCTGCTCAGAAGATATATGATGACCACAAACCTTCCTTCAAATGTTCCAACAACCCACCCAGTTCCAGTGTCAGCTGCCATCTGAAGCCACACAACTGGCATATCCAGTTTGCTCCATCTCCCAAAGACATTTACTGGTAAGAAAACATGCCTTGTTTTCTTTTGTTTGTGAAATTTACTACCTTGCTGAGCTTTTGTTTTATGAGTTTATAGAATCCAAAGAGCATACAAAATTATAGAGTGTTAAGGTATATCTTGTAGAATGCATTGCAGTAGCGAGGTTTTTGAATGTGGTGATGTACATTTGCTTTCATGACCAGCTAAACTCGAGGAAAATGAGTTTAGATAGCAGATTGCTGCTTGTAAAGCCTTAAATATATCCTTTCAGGGAGAACCTGTCAGTTCCATCCAGCTACTGGTACGTCAAGGCTGTTCTGATCAATTTCATCCTGTTTCTGGTTCTGTTTTTCCTTACTACTCCTGCCATTGTTGTTAACTTTCTTGATAACATGACAGTGGAAAACAAAGTTGAGAAGATGGTGAGTTAGATGAATTCCTTAAGACTTATGTGAGGTCTAATTTCATATTAAAATAACTACTTAAAAATTATTAAAGATGTAAGAACAGGTGCTGTGTGCTGTAGTTTCTTTACTGTTGTCACCCCATAAGTTTGCTCATGCTTCTTCTAGTTGTTAATGATTGTTGAAAGTACATAAAGAATTGTGTTGGAGCACCCTCCAGTGGCAGAATTACTGTAGCAAGTTTCATGAAAATCTGTTATTCATTTGACATATGGACACATAGATAGCTCGGTGAGCTCAGAAGCCAGGAACGTTGCACCCTGGATTGGTTGGGGGGGGGGGTTAAAAAAAAAGTGGAGGGGTCTGAGTACATATTAAATATGTTGAAGTGTAATATAATTAAATCTGTGTGTGTTAAAGAAACGAACAGTCCACATTGTCATCCATAAAGATATTCTGGAGCTGGAATTCATCTAAATTATACACAGTATCTGGTATGTAATTCCTACTAGATGCACAAGTCACAGAGTTTATTATTTAATCTGACAACTGCTCTACATGTTTCGGGTGTTACCACCACCCATCCTCAGGAGCACAAAGTAACTGCATCTACAGCATCTGATAACCATTACACTGTAATAAATAGATTTAACTATGCATGGGGGACCCAAAAAAATGAGATTGATTTATTTAAAGAATTACAAAAAAATCAGTAGTCGCCTTCAAAGTACTCTCCATTGGATGATATGCACTTATCCAATCTCTGTTTCCACTGTTCGAAACAGCTCTGGAACTCCTCAACTTGGATGCTGTTCAGCGCTCTTGTCGAAGCTGTGATAACTTCCTCCAAAGTGTCAAATTGCTGCCCTTTCAAGTCCCTTTTCATTCGGGGATACAAAAAAAAGTCGGCGGTGGCCAGGTCAGGTGAGTAGGGGGGATGGGGCACAAGTGTCATGCCCTGAGAAGTAAAAAATTGACGAATTCGCAACGCCATGTGTGCGGGAGCGTTGTCATGATGAATGAGCCATTCGCCCGATTGCCACAATTCCGGCCTTGTCCTCCGCACCCTCTCCCTCAGTTGTTTCAAAACCCCCAGGTAAAACTCCTGGTTGAGCGTCTGACCCCTGGGAATGAATTCCCTGTGCACAATTCCTTGAATGTCGAAGAAACAGATCAGCATTGTTTTGACATTCGATCTCACGTGTCTGATTTTTTTGGGCCGGGGTGAACGAGGAGTCTTCTACTGGCTTGATGCCTGCTTGCTTTCGGGGTCATAACCATAACACCAACTTTCATCACCTGTCATGACCCTGGACAAGAAGTTTGGGTCATTTTCAAGCTGCCTTTTCAAGTCGTGGCACACAGCGAGTCGGGATTTCCGTTGGTCCTCTGTGAGCAGGCGGGGGACGAATTTTGCTGCAACACGTCTCATGCCTAGGTCTTGAGTCAGAATGGTGTAACGACGGTCTTCGTTGAGTTTTTCGCGGATTTTTGTGATGTTTTCATCGTTCCGGCTGCTTGAAGGGTGTCCAGAACGGGGTTGATCCTCAATGCTCAAATCCCTCTTTTTAAAGTGAGAAAACCATTCAAACACTTGCGCACGACTCAGAGCTTGTTCCTTGAAAGGCTCCTGAAGCATTTCTAATGATTCCGTGGGTGTTTTCCCAAGGAGAAAGCAAAATTTTAAACAAGTTCCTTGTTCCTTTGAATCACACATCACGATTTTGACAGGGTCACAAAAACTACCTTCACGAAAACTGACCGTGCAGCCGATTCAGTTGTTACAGGAAGATGTCCATCTCATTACTGACAGTTGAGAGTCTAGGGAACAAGCACTGACGTTGTCCTTCTCCCACTCCTCTGCGTTCAGCGGCATTGAGACTAGTCTTGTTTCTTTTGGGTCCCCCCACGTAATGTTTATAATAACACTGTACTAAATAAATTTAACTCTATCTATTACATTGTAATGGTTGCCAGATGCTGTAGATGCAGTTACTTTGTGCTCCTGAGGATTGGTGGTGGTAACACCGGAAACATGTAGAGCAGTTATCAGATTAAATAAAAAACTCTGTGACTTGTGCATCTAGTTGGAATTACATACCAGATTATTATGATGCATGGACCCATAAACATTAAATATACACAGAATGTACAAGTTCATTTCCTGCCTCACAGAAAACACAGTCCATGCGCATTATGAACACCAGTCAGTCAATGCTGTTGAGAGGGATATTGCCCTTTATTGTGAAAATCATATGAAATGTGCATACAGCATAGCAGAATGAAAGCACTCTTAATATTATACCAGGTGACACACATAGGCTATACACAGATTTGTAAGGAACTTTTCTGACAGTACCCATGATGAGAGCTAAGCATGTGCAATTTAGTGTGGATTTAGAATATGTTCTGTTAAGTCAACACTTAACACACATAGCAATAATTTTAAACATGGAGGTTAAATCATACTGATATAATGTTGACAGAATCTGCATATGAGTAATAATTTGTTCATAAAAATTAAATAAAACAAGAATAATACCAGAGTAATCAATCTGTAAGACTGCAAGACTATGCAGTAGCATAGTAAGTTTTTGGTTGTGCACAAAACTGTATTTCCTGAACATGACTGTCTAATATTTAGTTTCAGTGTTTGCTTTATAAAGGTTAGGAAGTGCATATAACTGTGATCAGGCCCAGGGCCTATAGCAGTCATGTTGTTTTAACTAAGTACAGTCTAGTGATAAGTGAAAATTTATGTAAATAGCATCTTGTGATGCACCTTCTACTGGAACACAAAGGATTGATGCTTTGAGTGTACAAAGTGTGTCTGAAAAGTTTTTGGTAAAAATCATGGAGAATTAAATAGAAAGTACGAATATTAAAAAATTACTTTATTGTTCCGCATACACTCCTTGTAGATTTATACACTTATTTGAAAGCTCATTCAATTTCTTATCCCTTATATGAAGTCTTTTTCCAGAATACTGTTGAATTCCCTTGTAACCTTAACATGAATTTCTATTATGGACTGCAAATGCAAACCTTTCGGGGCAAGTTTGAGTTTGGAGAAGGGAAAACAGCAGGGGTGAGGTCAGGTAAGTAGGGTGGGTAATGAAGCACAGCTACCTTTCTATTAGTCAAAAGCTGCTTCACTATCACAATGTTGTGTGGTGATTCATTGTCATGCATAAAGAACCAAATGTTTGATGTGTACAGGGTAGTTCTCACTCTACTCATTCCTTTTAAGAGCCATTTCATAATGTCTCTCTGACATGTTGCAGTAACATTCTGGCCCTCTGAAAGTAAATCTTGGTAAGTGGTATCATCTGCATTAAAAAACAATGCGCATTGTCTTTACATGAAATTTTGAGACACTCAACTTTTTCAGGCTCAGCAGATTTTTTCTCCCACTCCACACTTATCGTTTCAAGTTTGTATGCAGAATATCACAAATTGTCAATAGTAATGATTTTTTAAATTAATTTTTGTCCTTTTCCATGTAAATAAGGTCCTGACATGATGCAGTCTGTTCCTGTTTCTGCTCCATTTTTAATTTATTAGGAACATATCTTGCATATACCTTCCTTTTCCCTAATTTTGCTCCGCTCTTGTATGAATGGTATCCTTGTCAGTGTGTAAACATACTAATAATTTGAGGGAGATGCAGCAGGCATCAGTGAGAAGACGACAGCCAGCCTTGATCTCTTCTTCAGTGCGTGCATTGGAAGGGTGGCTGCTTCTGGCCATCTTTTACTTCCTCCCTACCTTTAGAGAAACAAGTGTACCATTGATAAATGCTGGAATGACTGACTACATGACTGTCACTTGCATTCTGAATTATTTGCAGTGTTTCTGGAGCACTTCTTTTGGCTTGTATGCAAAACTTAATTGCTGCTCTTTGTGCATCCATAACTATGGTTACAATGCACAAAAAATTAATTTACAAAACATGTCACAGCTCATCAGCTGTTAATTGTTCACTGATGAAATTTGGCCACATGTTGAAAGTTGATACTAAATAGTCTCAATGTTTTGCAGTAGATGGCACCTTGTATTATTGTTGCAACAAAAAATTTCCAAAAACTTTTCAGACACACTAAGTATGTAGTGTTCAGCTAAGGCATATAAACCCTGTGACTTTGGAAATATTTTGTGATTAAAACCATTAATATCTATGGTGTTTCTAAAAGAACCTTTCTCACAGATTACAACATAAATTTTCTTTCTCTCATAAACTGTTTTGGTTAGAGTGCTTCAACAGAAAGTCGACCAACCAGCAGCTTAATCTGTAAGAAAAAGTGTGTAATGTATTTTCCATTCTTTACTAAAATTATTAATTGACAGAAGTTTTGGTTTATTTTCAGAGCCCTATTCTGTCAGAGTTCCTTCCAACACTTCTTCTGTGGACAGTCGCAGCACTTTTACCAGTGTTGGTGTCATACTCGGATGAGTGGCTTTCCCACTGGACACGGTCTGAGCAGAACCATTCTGTCATGCACAAGACATTTTTCTTCTTACTCTTCATGGTGCTCATATTGCCATCTTTAGGACTCACCAGGCATGTTCCGTGGTTTAGTTAGTATTAGTTCTCTAGTGTCAGCATTTCATCTAGGTGCCACACCCTTTTCTCGTTTACATGACTTGTGGCAACATTCAGTGAGTGACAAAGCTTGGAGCTGCATTGCTGTTCCTTCCTCTTCTGCTACTTTCATCCCTGTTTCTAAGCTGTGGTACTGTTTGATATTGTATCAGTTTTACTTTTGAATGCTGTGTGGAGATTAGATCTCAGGCTGCAACTATATGACACAGCTTCCTTATATGTATAAATTGTGGAAGTATAAGAGTGGGAAGTTGTGTTAAAGTTTGGAGTGAATTGAGTTTCCATATGCAGTCGTTGCAATTGTTTATCTCTGATGTATCTTATTCTTCATTTTTAGCAGGTAGGATACTGTAGCAGATTGCTCCTCATTCTGTCTTTCTCCATGCTTAACATGTCTAGCTTGAATTTTCTGTATAGATAACACATATATTCTGATTTTAAGTCTGTGTATATGTTGTAGTTGTCTTCAGTTTTTGATGTTGTTTGTTTTGTGACTGTAATTTCTTTCAGTGCTCAGGCATTTGTTGACTGGACAATCAATGCCCGCAATGAAACATACAGGTGGGAATGCTTGTTTCTACCTGACAAAGGAGCATTCTTTGTTAACTACGTTACCACTTCTGCCCTCATTGGAACTGCACTGGAGTTGATTCGCTTCCCAGAGCTGTTTGTGTATGCAGTTAGACTGTGTCTTGCAAGGTAACTGGAAAATAAAGTTGCATGTCAGTTATTATGTATGAACCTCTGTCTGGGGAAAACACTGCCCAAAAAGTGGGACTAAGGACTAGAGTTTTGAGCCACTATTTTAAAATGGAAATTACATGTAATGTGTGATAAAAACTGTAAAATTTAAATAACTGAATGTTTAATTCAGTATAGTGTTGGTAACAGTAGTTTAACGCTTTGCTGTCAGGTCACGTATAAAGATGTGATTGCTATTCCACGCATCTTTGATGGGTCACATATTTCTCTGTGTTCTTACATTATGTCCTCCATGTGTATTTGTCAGCCGGTCTTACTTATCGCTTCAAGGTTATTTATAGCTTGATGCAGGATGTGTGGGTCTCACGTTACAAACAAACACACTGCTTCTGACCCCCTATTTTTAGAACCATTAGACTGCAACAATGAGACCACTGATTCAGATACCTTCTCTGTTTTTCTTCTTAACTTCCTTTAATTGCAGTCATGGTTTTTGCATAGTAGTGTTCTGAAAGAGGAAGATATTTTATGTGAGTTATATGTGGATACACGTTCTGATGTCTTTGATAATAGTGAAAATTAAATTTTGGACAGTGACAGTGATGTCCCCACAACTAGTTTACGTAAACAGTTGCAACCTCCTGCCATAGTTTTTAACTAGTGATACCAAAACAACTACCGAAAAGGAAGAAAGTAGTGTACCAGAGAGCTCTGATGATAAAACAAGTGACTGACAAAAAATGAAGCAATGAGTTTGTCCTTGGAACCACAGGTCTGAATATAGTAATTGATAAGCCTGAGTCTGTTGTTGAATTGTGAGTTCAATCACTGGTGACGATCTTATACGATTACTTACTGGTCATCTAACCTTTATCATAGTCAGATTGCACAAAAATGGAAAGTCTCGCCTACAACACTGACGTGGTCCAATAGCACACCTGAAGAAATGAGAATGTTTTTGGGACTAATAATTTTGATGGGATAACTCAGAAAGGAAAATATGGGAGATTACTGGTCCACTGACTCCACAGTTTCCACATACATTTTTACTCATACTATGAGTAGAAACTATTTTGAATCAATTTGGCAGGTCTGGAATATTAGTGACAGTAGCCAGCAAACACAGGGTTCAGGATGGCTGTTCAAAATTTGGCCCATGTATGAATATTTTGTACAGAAATTTAGGTCAGTTTACAGCCCAAAACGAGAACTGTCACTTGATGAAGCCATGGTGCCATGGCAGGGTTGCCTAAAATTTAGGACATACAATCTAGGTAAAATAACAAAGTATGTAGTGCTGGGGAGAATGATGTGTGAGGCAGTATTGGGTTATATCTGCAACATGCTGAGGGTAAGAAGTTGGAGGATACAGTGTTATCACTTTTAGACATAAACTTAGACCAAAATCATCACATCTATCAAGACAGTTTTTATAACAGTGTGAGATTAGCTGAAACACTGCTAGACAAAAATGTGAGAGTCTGGCACTATGAGGGCTAACAGGATGCTATCTACGTGACCTACATTGGGAAGGCAGATGCTTGAAAACAGGGCAGACAACTTTCCAGAGGAATGGTGACATAATGGTCTAAGTGTGGAAGGACAAAAGACGTGTGTGAATGATAAGTATGATCCATGATGCGACAATTGTGAACATAGGAAGGAGAGACAGAAAAACAAACGTGGAAATAAAGAAGCCTTACGCTGCTGTCCAGTAGGTAGGACAGATCGGTACCTCAGCTGTTACTCAGTTCTGATGAAAACTGTAAAATGGCCCAAAAAAAGTGGTATTGTACACTCTTCAATGCATTTTTTGTGTACAGGACACTAAATACAAACAAAAGTAAAGTACAAGAACTTCCTGCACGAGGTAGGAAGGTCCTGGGTGTCAGAAGATCAGAACACAACCAAGTTAAGTTCTGATGACCTTCAAGTGCCAGAGAAGCAGTCAACACCAAGGGGGCCTAAACAGGACCTGCCAGGCAGACTTTCTGGGGATTTCAGAATACACAAACTGGAAATAATTATTGCTGGTGGGGAGGGAAAAAAGAAGTATCCTGCAAGACAGAGTAAAGTGTGTGCTGCACATAAGAAGTGAAGTGAAACTAGATACATGAGTAAATTCTGCATTGTTCCACTTCACAAGGGTCTTGTTTTGAGAAATACCACCCAGTGAAGACATACTGTACTCTCTACGTGCAGTTCGTGCAGTCTCAGGCTCAGGAGCGTAATCTGTAGTGTTCAACTGTAAGTAAGAGTATATTATGGGGTTGAATATTCAAAGCATTTAAAATGTCTGGAACCTGGGGTATTTAATTTGAGAGCCATTCAGTCAGCAAAGTGTTAAAATGTTAATTAAAATCAGATTAGTGTCTTCATGGCAATAACAAAACAGTAGCCTATATTTATGACATCAGATATCAAACAATAAGCACCACACTGTGGTTTTAATTAATATTTCAATGTGGATGCTCTGAAATATTAGTACTGGAACATGGAATTGTAAGCTCCCCTGTTTTTGAAAACAATTTTACAAGAGAACAGTGTTTGGTAACATGAAGAGTAGCTTTTATAATGTTAGTGGAAATTATTACATAGGTGGCATAAATTCATTCACTTACAAAAAATGCTGGTAATTCGGTATTTCTGTTCAAAGATATTTCCCATTTTTATTTTAAACTTCCACCTTTCAGAATCATTTTTTGCCATATGTTGAAAGTGGGACAAAAACTTTAGAACTTAAATCAGTTTCTCCTATTTTAGAGGGGAGAATTTCCTATTAATGTAATTTGTATATTGGCTCCATGAGCTCCTTTTCTGAATTCCTTTTTTTGCATTGTAGAGGAAATAATTTCACAAACTGTTGCTTGCCGTCACTGGATTTTGCTCCACATCCCTTTTTACACCTTTTCATTGCCACACATTTCTGCCAGTGGCCGTACTCTTGCTGAATACACTCCTGCAGGCGTGGGATTTTGTTATGTACTTATTTTGTTTCTGCTGCCACATGTTTCTGCCATTGGCCATTCCACTGCTCAATGCACTCCTACAGACCTTCTCCTAATAACTCCTTATCTGCCACTGTTATAGCCCTATGGATGCAGAAGCACAGTGGAACTCTCTTGGTCCAGTACTTCTCTACTAAAATCTGCTGTAAGATATTGTAGAATAAAATTCCAACATGTGCTGCATGGTGTCATCAACCAAAGTTGTATGACATGCTGTCTTGTTGCCTACAGTTTCCCAGGTGGCTTCTCAGACATGAGAAGTTTTCACCCTTTTATAAAATGCTTCTGCACCTTGCTTTTATCTGCCATCTTTGTGGCACTTAACTTATTGGTACACTGCTTCCCAGTCAGCTGCCTTGTCCCTGTAGGTTTTCTTGATCATGTCATTAAGTTTATGGAAATATCTGTATATAACATGGTGTACATTTATGCTGTCATTTGTGACATCCTGGAATGTTGATTCTGTCTATGTACTACTACCTGTGCATACCAGAATGTATCTCTTCCCATATCTTCCCTACATATCTGCATTTGAACAGAGTACTGCATTGTTTGGTGGCTGTTTAGAAATTTACAATTGTTGTGTCTTTACCTCATAGTTCTAATTTAGTAAGCAATTCATATGTGTGTGTGTGTGGCTGTTGATGAGTATTTTAGGGACTGGGCTGCGAAGATTTGCCTTTATATGAAGGTATAAATTATGTGTAATACAGCCACCTACTTACCTGCATGGAGAAGATACTGCTAGACAGAAGTTTGTGCACTCTTAATTTGCTTGTGAGAACAGGAAGAGGAAGCTTCTTGAACACAGTTGGTCCCATACTTCTTTGCTTATTTACCCCTTAGCACACAGTACTCAATGTCAGTATACAGAGAACAACATATAGCATAAATTCTGTATATAGCATTGTGTGAAGTCTGTGTGTAATGTTGCAGGTCAAAGGCAGAAACAGCAAGTGTTCGTAAAGCTATATTGTGGGAATTTCCATTTGGTGTGCAGTATGCATGGATGTTGCTCATCTTTGCTATGACAACCATGTACAGTCTCTCCTGCCCACTCATCACACCATTTGGTAAGTTTGTAACTCTTGTGTATGAATGTATTTATCAAGAAGTAAAAATTATGACTAAAATAATTAGAGGAGTGAAGGTTACTTCTTGAATGTACTACGCAGCATGCTCCTGAGATGTAGATTGTATTCTGGACTAAGCTGTCTTCTGTATTTTATTTTTTCTAGTGAAATACTTGTGGATAAACTGGAGGTCACATTATTTTACGTTATCTGCACACTGGTGTCATGTGTCAGTTCCTGTTGAGATTATTGATTTTTGAATTTCTGTTGACTGACTGACTGACGACATTGAATAACACAAAAGTAAAATCATTGCAGTCTAGAATTATTGGAACAATCTCCTTTTATATTTATTACCCAAGAATTAACATCTGTCATTCAGTAACTGTAAAATTTGACATTAGCAATAATATGGAGCTGTTACCTATAAGGAAGAATCAATTAAAGAAGTAATGATGATTTTTTAAAATTTTTGTTGTCCTATCTGTCAACATTCAGTTTATGTAGGACATGTCACAGAAATAACAGTGCCATTTCTGGGTGGTCTGGGATAAAAGAACTGACAAAAAGATGACACCCTACATAGAGGACTCACACATGTAGTATGTATGTGGGAAACAAGAATTGCATCCAAATTTTGATTTGATAATCTCTACAAAGGCTGTTTGAAAGAGTGAAATGTAGATGTATTTTAAAGAAATTGGTTGTGAAGGAATGATGAAATTCTATGACAGTTATCAGGTTGAGGTTCCATAACAGTCAGAGGACTTTGAAGTGTTGTGGAAACGTGTCCTATGAAAATAGTTCCTTGAACTTTCAGTGAGTGAATGTTGCAGGTAGGTAGATTCAAGTTATCTGGGTTGTTACATTTTGTTGACTGGTAAATAATTATTGACATTCTGGAAGAGCATACTGCCTCCATCTTGTGGGTGTCTGTCTAAGAAGAGCATTTGTTACTCTTTGTGGGCTAAATTACCTTGAAAATTTGAGGCACAGTGCTCCCCTGAAACAGTGGTAACTATTAACCAGGCAACATACCATTACAGCCCGAAAGACATTAATTCTTCATCAGCATGACTGTCAGAATCTCATATCTCACAGGGTAAGTAGTGGTTTATATAGCAAGAAGATTGAGAAGGTAAGAGCATTAGCTGCTATGTTGTATAGTCTTGAATGCAAAATCTTGTTGCTCAAATGGGGCTCAGTCTAACAATGGGCTGGAATAGTGATGTCCAGAGTGTATCATCAGCAATATTGAAGTTGGTGTTTGTTTTACCAGGTTTGCTGTACATGGTACTGAAACATTTTGTAGATCGGTACAATATCTACTTTGTATATGGACCATCAAAGATCAGCTCCCGCATCCATGCATCAGCAATTAACATTGTGATAATCTCCATTACACTGCAGCAACTGAGCTTCACATCATTGTCAATTCTGAGGCAAGGCTTCAACGATATATCAATTTATTCGCTGATTGGATTCTGCGTCACTTTACTGTTCTTGTCAGCACAGATATTCCTCAACTGGTGCAGAGGCTTTAGTCCAATATCTTATCAGGTATGACAAATATAATAATGATTATGGGAATTCCAGGTTTTTATTTCAGTTTTTAGGCATGTTTGCAAAATTGTGTAAAGCGAATATTAGCTTCATGTCTATCTGCCCGTGCATCCTCATGGAACAGCTTGGCTCCCACTGGACAGATTTTCATGAAATTTGATATTTGAGTATTTTTGGAAAATCTGTTGAGAAAATCCAGGTTTCATTAAAATCTGACAAGAATAACGGATACTCTACATGAAAAGGTATGTATATTTCTAATAATATCTCGCTTATTTCTTCTTAGAATGAGAAATGTTGCAGGAAAAACTTGTGGAGAAAATCAAAACAGATATTTTATTTTCAGTAACTTTTTCACAAAAGTTTGTGCTGTTTTTGAGATAATGTGGAAAAATAAAATACGGCCAGACAAACGACCCATGACTGTATAAAGCTGGGTGGAAAAGTTGTGCTTTGCATGCTGGGATAACAAAGGCAGTCATATAGACACACACTCATTATTAACATTTTGCCAACCGGTTGGCCCTTTAATTAAATACCCCCAGATCCTGGATGTTTTAAATGATTTGAATGTTCAACCCCATAATATACTCGTACAGTTGAACACTACAGGTTATGCTCCTGAGCCTGGGACTGCAGGAACTGCATGTAGATAGTATAGTATGTCTTCACTGGGTGGTATTTCTCAAAACAAGACCCTTTGTGAAGTGGAACAATGCAGAATTTATTCATGTATCTAGTTTCACTTCACTTCTTATGTGCAGCACACACTTTACACTGTCTTGCAGGATACTTCTTTTTTCCCTCCCCACCAGCAACAATTATTTCCAGTTTGTGTATTCTGAAATCCCCAGAAAGTCTGCCTGGCAGGTCCTGTTTAGGCCCCCTTGGTGTTGATTGCTTCTCTGGCACTTGAAGGTCATCAGAACTTAACTTGGTTGTGTTCTGGTCTTCTGATATCCAGGACCTTCCTTCCTTGTGCAGGAAGTTCTTGTACTTTAGTTTTGTTTGTATTTAGTGTCCTGTACACAAAAAATGCATTGAAGAGTGTACAGTTTAGCAGATACAATACCACATTTTTTTTTTTTTTTTTTTTTTTTTTTTTTTTTACAGTTTTCATCAGAACTGAGTAACAGCTGAGGTATCGGTCTGTCCTGCGTACTGGACGGCAGTGTAAGGCTTCTTTGTGTCCATGTTTGTTTTTCTGTCTCTCCTTCCTGTGTTCACTATTGTTGAATCATGGATCATACTTATCATTCACACACGTCTTTTGTCCTTCCACACTTGGACCATTATGTCACCATTCCTCCAGAAAGGTGACTGCCCTATTTTCAAGCATTTGCCTTCCTGTTCTAGGTCACGTGGAATGCCCCCTGTTAGCCCTCGTAGTGCTGCAATCTCTCACGTTTTTGTCTAACAGTGTATGACCTAATCTCACACTGTTATATTAATTATTTTGGTAGATGTGATGATTTTGGCTTAAGTTTGTTTCTAAAAATGATAATGCTGTGTCCTCCAACTTTGCCTCAGCTGAGTATATCTCCATGTTGCAGATATAACCCAATACGGCCTCACACACCATTCTCACTAATACACCATATTTTGTTATTTTTCCTGGATTGTACTTCCTAAATTTCAGGTGACCCCACAATGGGATCATGACTTCATCAAGTGACAGTTCCTGCTTTGGGCTGTAAACTGACCTAAATGTCTGTACAGATTATTCATACATAGGCCAAATTTTGAATACCCACCTTGAAACCTGTGTTTGCTGGCCATTGTCACCAAAATGCCAGACCTGCCAGTGGATTCAAAATAGTTTCTACTCATAGTGTGAGGAAAAATGGGTGTGGAAATTGTGGGGTCAGTGGACTAGTAGTCTCCTGTATTTTCCTTTCTGAGTTGTCTCATCAAAATTATTAGTCCCAAAAAGATTCTCATTTCTTCAGGTGGGATATTGGACCACTTCAGTTTTTTAGGTGAGACTTTCCATTTTAGTGCATTTTGAATGTGGTATAGGTTAGACTGTTGAATAAGTAACTGTATAAGGTCATCACCAGTGATTGAACTCATGACTTCAACAACAGATTCAGGGTTATCAGTCATTATATCCAGACCTGTGGATCCAAGGAAAGGCTCATTTCTTTGTTTTTTATCAGTTACTTGTTTTATCGCCAAAGCCCTCTGGGTCTTTACTTCCTTCCTCCTGTGTACTTTTTTCACTGTCACTAGAAAAAACTATGGCAGAAGGTCACAGTTGTTTACATAAACTAGTTGTGGCGACATCACTGTCACTTTCCAAAATTTCATTTTCACTATTTTCAGAGATATCGGAACATGTATTCGTTCATAACTCACACAAAGTGTTGTCTGCATTCAAGACAGTACTACGCAAAGCCATGATTTCAAGTGAAGGAAGTTAGGGGGAAAAAATCAGAGAGGGTATCTGAATCAGTATTCCCTTTGTTGCAGTCTTATCATTCCAAATTTCAGGGTCAGGACCGGTCTGTTTGTTTGTAATTTGAGACCCAAACATCCTGCATCAGGCTGTCAGTAACCTTGAAGTGACAGGTGAGGCTGGAGGTCATGTACAAAAACATCGAAGTACGTGACCCATCAACGATGTATGGAATAGCTATCACTCCTCCATACATACCTGATGGAAAAGTGTTAAAGAAGGCCGTGAGGAAATTAATATTCTTTTGCTTCAATGCAACATTCGTATGTACGAGAGTGCAAATTAGTTGGAATATAATTTCTTGTAACAAGACAGGCAATGTACATGTAATGTAACATTGAGGTGCATTTGTGCAACCATTCTTGTAGTGGAAAAACAATAAGTTACCACATACTCTGAGTGTGTGCATGCATGCGTGCATGTGTGTGTGAGCGTGGGTTGCCTTAGATATCCAGCACGCCATGTCCATGCACCATATTGTCATCTATAGCCTGTCTGGCTGTACAATATTTTCCACATTATTCCATAAACAGCATGATTTAAAAGAAAAAGAAACAAAAAGTTATTGGTTATAAAACATGTTTTTTGATTTTCTCTCCAAGTTTCCTTGAAAAAGTTTTCTCATTGTAAGGAAAATTGAGTGAGATATGATCAAAAATGTATATTGGTTTCAGGTAAAGTACCCATTATTCTTGTCCAGTTTCAATGAAAGCTGAATTTTTTGACACATTTTTGAAAAATACTCAAATTTCAGATTTCACAAAAACCCATACAGTGGGAGCCAAGTTGTTCCATGTGGACAGACACACATATAAACAAGCATGACATAGCTTGTTGTCACTTGTAGCAGTTTTACTAATGCACTTCAAAACTGGTTCACATAATTTGCATATTTCTTTTTGCCTGATAATTTGGTATGTGAGCTAACAGAGGTATTGTATAAAAATTAAGACTCTGTGGTCGATTGTGGTTAATGTAGGTAATTGTATTAATTGTCTCTGTTGTTAGTAGGAAATGAACATGGAATGGTTCATGTTAGTTGGATGTCTTGGAATTGATTACTCAAGCTCTGGATAGGGAAATTGATAGATAGATTATGAATATACTTACAAAATTGTCTATGAAATATTGTTTGTAAGTTAACAATTTCAAATTTTTCAATGGGGTTAAAGTTTCAAGGTTAGAATGACACATATAAAATGCACACAATCAAAGTACATTTATAAAAAGAACAGGAAAGCAGGCTTCAAATTTTCTACATGGAATTTGTTATTATTAACACCTTGCCGACCGGATGGTCTTTTAATTAAATACCCCCAGTTCCCGGACCTTTTAAACCCTTTGAATGTTCAACCACATAACATATTCTTACTTACGGTTTGACACTGTAGATTACGCTCAT
>Ga0268261_10001158_pt1 | contig 17772 bp, 15 predicted proteins | sample TergutNc150P1_FD_190353 | JGI IMG/M metagenome (GOLD analysis project Ga0268261, IMG submission 190353) | Nasutitermes corniger P1 segment gut microbial community from laboratory colony in Florida, USA - Nc150 P1 (SPAdes) (version 2) | ecosystem: Host-associated > Arthropoda: Insects >...
GGGGGGGGGGGGGGGGGGGGGGGGGGGGGGGGGGGGGGGGGTGAGAGAGAGCATACTTCATAGGCATTTCTTTTTAATTGAAGGAAATATAATTTAACAGTCTGTTTATCAATTGATAAGATGGAACAAAATGTTCACCTAGTTTTATAATAAGTTTTGGCATGTAAATTGCATGCATTATCTACAATGCAGCACCAAATATATTACATAATTCTGGCTGCTGCAAAAAATCAGTGGCATCATGGATCACTATTTTGCCAATAAAGACACTCATCACATGTTCAGTTACTATTTACAATTCACTGTGTGAAACTGTGGTCTTCAAGTATAGCTTAGTGTGGTATTCCACGCAATAAGGCACCATGCACAGGTCCACCACACATTGTGTGCATTCAGAAACAGTATCTGGCTACAATCCAAACAAAGGCGGCAGCGACGTTTGCTGCTTCAGGCTGACCAGTGTTGCTTATGGTGGCTGTCAAGTCGTGTAACATTTGTTGCCCTCACAATCAGTCTTACAACCAAACTAGGGTGCAGCTATCTTGGCTTCTTCTAGCTTCTATGATCACATTCCACACCATGACAAGTCTCAATATTGATGGACACATTTTGCCCCACATGAAGATAAAAAAAATCCAACTGTTGAGTACTGTAAGAGCCAGAAAGTGAAAAAATAATTTTGGGGCCCACTTGAGAGTAAGCTGAATCACACAATAGCTGTTGGCCATATGATCAGAATAACTGACATACCACATATGCCAGTTATACCACTGCACGATGTGAGTGTTAAGAGCGTAGTTGCTGTGGTCAAAAAAATTTCCTACTGTTACATGTTGGCATGTAAACTTCTCGCCTGTCCTTCCAAACTAATGCAGTCAAACCTTCCCTGGTCTTCACCCTTATGTCAGCCCCTTTCAATTTCAGTTTTTTTTTGGGTCCAAAGTCAGGGGGCATGTCTTTTCCGATGGGCCATATTGCACCACACGAATTTACTTTACATGTCGCTCAGTAAGTCTTGGTTATGAAAAAATTCACCCACATAAACATTTTTGTGCCCTAAGCCTTCAACTTTGCATGTCAATGTCTGACGCATGTGTTGCAGTCACACTATCCATGGTACAGTCCTTACCCCAAGTATACTCTCACGCCATACATATACCCTGATTGGTTACAGTTTGTAAATTCTAATGTTAAAGCGTTTCCTTTTCATTGCAATATACTTCCTGACAATAATCCTGCCCCTGAATTTAGAAAAACCTTGTCCACTGCCAAATGCCCTGGGTGGTAATATAATTTTGCATACAATTTGTCAGAGACAGTTCTTAGTTTACATAGTCCGTCATATTCCTCACCTTTGTCAGATCTCTGTGAATTGTCCGCAAAATGCAAAAAACAAAGCGTATGTCAAAATCTGTCTCCTGTCACTGTCTCATCGTAAGAGCACGTGTAGCCAAGTCCAGACCAGCAGTCATGCTGTATACTGTGTTCCATTTGCACAACCAGAGCAATTAAAAGTCCTCATATTCAGCAAAATAATGTCAGGCAGTAGGCAGCTAGGTTCAGCTTGTCTAAGTGTTGTTGATAGTACAAACTGGTCAGTTCTACTAGCAGCTCAAAAATGTGAAAAACATTATTAACACAGCCAGAGAAAGCTGTCTGTGTTGATGCGTGGAGCTTAAGTTTCTTTCATTTTTGGCTAAGGTGACAAAGGGATGAATACCAGTGTTCCTTCCTCAAGGCTGTCCCCAGGTTGGTACTTCTCTGACAACTGTTGCAGCTTGTGGCTAGTCTTCTGATGAAGCATGTTTCTGGTGGTGTTCCTCTTCTTCACCTTCAACATCACTAGCCTCAGCACCTGATCCAGTCAGTCAGTACCCAGAATTTCACTGATGGTTTCATCGACTTTTGTTTTTGTGACCACTGTTAGGTGTACTACATGTCTTCCTAATTCAGCAAGACTGCTGTATAGGACTACAGCAGCACAGCCACAGAAACCTAATGTCATAAAGATGGATACACTGCCGAATTGGTACTCCAATCTTTCGCTCACCGACACGAGTGTTGCTGCAGTCGTTGCTTCGGGTTTTCTGTATTCCGTTCACCCATGTCTCCGCATTTTTCTTGAAACACCCACAATGCATGTAGCCGCACCCACAATGCCACACGCATCCTGTTGCCATCTTAACAATTACAGCTTGAGAGGGAAAATGGTGTGTGATAGTGTTCGTCCTCTTCTTGCGTTCCATTCTACAATTCTGGTATTACAACGGTGGCGCACATCTTGGAGTTGTTACGCAGTACGAAGAACGCGTGCGGAGAATGCAGAAGGCGCCGAGGTTTTCATACGGACGTCAGATGGTGAGGGCCGATGGTGGTCCTAACAGGTTGTTTTTCTGTAACCAATTCAATGACCATGCTATGGCCATTGAGTTTCCAAATGATATCAGCTTGCTTCGAAGAACGGTGCAGTGTCACTCCTGTCGTCGAGATATGACGTGGTCCAAATGTTCCAATATTCATGACGGATTTCTTTGGCAATGTCAAAGGAGGGTTGCTGGGGCCAGGTGCAATCAGTCTGCATCCATGAGGCACGGGTCATGGTTCCAGCAGAGTAAGCTTGCTCTCCAGGAAATTATACTGCTAACCTATGACATCGTGTGCTGCGTTTGTGATCATCTTTAGGTTATGGTTTGGTACTAGTTTTTTTAATGCCACGTACCACTGATCACCCATTCTTCTATGACCATCTTTAGGTTAGGGTTTGGAGCTAGTTTTTTTATTGCCACGTTCCACTATTCATGTACTTCTTACAATTCCCTCCACCATAGTTACGACCTTCACTCCCCGCCTACCGACAGTCCTCTCCTTCCTTTCCCTTAACCCACTGGCATACACAGACGTCTCTGAGATGGCCGTACTCGCTAGCTCCATTAATACACAGCCGGCTGTGAGACGCAATTCAGAGACCAACCCAACATCACAGCACAACAGGGGTATGTATTGAAGTCAATAAAAATTAATTTTGCATCAATAAAATATAAGTGTACAAAATTGCCATTTTTACCTAAAATTAGTATTTATAGGTGCGCCATGTGTTATAAAAAGTAGTATGCCAATGGGTTAAGTCATACCACCACCTCACAGACATATCGCTGTCTCCGGTGGCTGGTGCACTGGCGGCCATCTTGGAGAACCAATTCAGCAGTCGCCCCCCATGAAGATATGAGCTACTTCTTACGGTGACACCTTAACAGATCTAAAGCCACGCTTGAAATGTTGTCTTAAAAAAATGCTATTCAAAGGTGCCCAAAAATTTAGAGTGGGAATGTGGGCTGTTTGTTGCATTTTTATGTCGCACAACCCCTATGGAGTGCTTCCGCACTACAAGAGGCACGTCTACGAACCCTCCCACAGCTGTACACATCGATTTTCACATATGTCTACAGTTTTTCTTATTAGATTAGTCTCAGCATTACGAATTACGGTACACCACTGAACAAATTTGAGAACATCACTAGTACCTGTTTCACAGGCCAATGTTGATATTCAACCAACACTCAAGTCCAGCAGGAGCAATAAACCTAAACATGCAACTATAACTATTTGTCAAATAAGAGAAATGTGCAGTTGCAACATGCTGTGATGTCTAAATCAGGGATTTTGGACGGGTTATGAGAGATGGAGGAGGACCAAGATAAATCCACAAAGAAGCCCTAAAATTCAGGGAACTTACAATATACAAATCCTTAGCAGTTTATGGGACAGAAAGAAACAAGTTGATTCCATACCGGACACACTGTGACTCAAAAGTTGTTCAGTAATTTGAAGCAATCACTGCCTGACCAATACGTTTGTCATTCAGCTGCTATGGGTTCTCTTGGAATGTGATCTAGTTTATTATAAAGCAGTGTTTGCGCTTCTGTATGCACACAAATACATATAAACATCATATTTCCCATTAATGTGGGCAGCAATCGCATAATTGGTACAGCGACCTACTACAGGATGGAAAGTATGGAGTTTGAATCCTGGTGGGGGCAACACTTTCCACACCCATCCAGACCAGCCAAGCCTCCTGTACAAATGGTACTAGTTCTTCTCATGAAGGTAAAGTGGCTATGCAGAACGTTAGGTACGAGGCACTAATAACCCAGAATGTATTTTGTCAGTACAGAAGCAGGCACATACACTATTATACACCTGTTCACCACAGATATTATCATAATCAAATTATATGCCTATTATCAGTATTAATGACACATGGTAGAGGGGTGAAAAAACCTTTTATGATGGTAATGTATGGCAAAATTGAATACTGAAAGGTCTAGAACACCAAAAAAATTAACTAAACAAACACAACACCCATACAGTGGACGCAGTATGGCATATAAAAAATGTGTTATTCGCGTCACTTTACAATTAATACCTTGAGCGTGAGTAAGTTCTGCCTCTGTGATGGGACTTGTGTTGACTATTTGAGCGTGATCGGCTTCGGCTGTGTTCCCTCGATCTTGCTGGAGAAGGCGTCTTCTCATTGGCCGGAGGGCTGTGATTAGAACCGCTATGACTTGGGCTATGCTGTAAGAACACAAACACTGTGAAAATTTTCCTTGTATAATGACCTTGAACCGTGTTCTTGAAATGATCTTGAAGTGTTTCATTAATCGCTATTCACGACGCACTACATACACAATACGGGGTAATGGCAACAGATGCGCATGAAATAATAATAACACTCTACTACGCAACGAATCTGAAATGTTTTCTTATCGATCACCACCACAGAACCGCTATTACTTGGGCTATACTGTAAGAACACAAAACACTGTGAAAATTTTCCTTGTACAATGACCTTGAACCGTGTTCTTGAAATGAACTTGAAGTGCTTCATTAATCGCTATTCACGACGCATTAGACACACAATATGGGGTAATGGCAACAGATGCACATGAAATAATAAGAACACTACTACTCAACGAATCTGAAATGTTTTCTTATTGATCACCACCATAGCGTGGGTTCTTTAAGTATGAACTTCTAATTCTGATCTTAATATTCCATATTAAATTAAACCTAGCATTTAAAACGTTATATCATATTGCTCTGCGGAATATACAGACCTCCCTGTCACTCATGCCTCGAAAGGTAGAACAATAAACCGACGCCTTTTACTCCGTACATATAACCCACTTTCTTGAACTTAAAATGGCGTCTTCCCACTAAGCGCATCGGAAAAAGGAAGTTACATTTACCACCGTACGCTTGCACCGGGTGCAAGTGTCCAATAAAATCAATTCCCATTGGGTGATGAGAAACTCTGAGCAATCTCTACTGGCTAGCAACTTTGGTTGAACCAATAGCAAATAGGGAATTATGTCATTGGTAACATAAATTCGTCCGCATTTGCGCTGAACTCTTGACTATTAAAATTGAATGTCTTTGAGCGTAGTTATTATAATTATATATGTCAGAATTATAAACACATGATAAAGCATTTTATTAATCTATCACTGTGTATATTTGAAAAGTAAAAGGAATAAACAGAGCGGCAAATGGCGTAATGGCGGTGCAACAGATTCCTTTTGTACGTTGTGACGCACAAGGAGAGAGTCAGTTGATGACAGAGCGAATCTAGAGCTGAAGAAAAGATGGCGGGTGCTGTTCTGTTTGAAAGAGCTCGTGCTGTATCCACAACAAATAGGGAAGAAGGAATTAATCTTTTGAACCAGATAGTACAAGAACAGGAAATTGCAGAAAATGATGAAGATAATATCCGACTGAAGGAACAAGGTATTCTGCAGCTCGGTGAGTTATATAAAAAGGAGGGTAAAGCTAAAGAATTGGCTGATCTCATCAAGGCCACAAGGCCCTTCCTATCTCTTATAAGTAAGGCAAAAGCAGCCAAACTTGTGAGATCTCTTGTGGACTTTTTTTTAGACCTTGAAGCAGGAATTGGTATAGAAGTTCAGTTGTGCAAAGAATGTATCGAATGGGCGAAAGAAGAACGAAGAACTTTCTTGCGGCAGTCACTCGAAGCTCGTTTAATTGCTCTATATTTCGACACGGGGATGTTTTCAGAAGCTCTCACACTTGGTTCCACACTACTAAAGGAACTAAAAAAGTTAGATGACAAAAATCTTTTAGTTGAAGTACAACTCCTAGAAAGCAAAACATACCATGCTTTGAGTAACCTCCCAAAGGCAAGAGCTGCTCTTACTTCTGCACGCACGACAGCAAATGCAATTTACTGTCCACCAAAATTACAAGCAGCATTAGATCTCCAGTCTGGCATTTTGCATGCAGCAGATGAGAGGGACTTCAAGACTGCATATTCCTATTTTTATGAGGCATTTGAAGGGTATGACAGTGTTGAAAGCCTCAAGGCATTAACAGCGCTGAAGTACATGCTCTTGTCCAAAATAATGTTGAATAATCCTGAGGATGTGCAGCAGATCATCAGTGGAAAGCTGGCTCTGAAGTATGCGGGAAAAGAAATTGAAGCAATGAAATCTGTAGCCCAAGCAAGTCACAAAAGGTCTCTGGCAGATTTTCAGGAGGCAGTGAAGAACTATAAAGTTGAGTTAGAAGATGATGTTATTGTGCGTGCACATCTTGGCACACTGTATGACACCATGTTGGAGCAGAATCTTTGTCGCATCATTGAACCATATTCACGGGTCCAGGTTGATTACATCTCCCAGTCCATCAAGTTGCCTACTCAGCAGGTTGAGAAGAAATTATCACAAATGATTCTGGATAAGAAGTTTCATGGAATACTGGATCAAGGTGAAGGGGTTCTAATAGTGTTTGAGGAAACACCTGTTGACAAGACATATGAGACAGCACTTGAAACCATACATAGCATGGGAAAAGTTGTAGACACCCTGTACCAGAAAGCAAAGAAACTATCATAATCAACAGTGCTTTTGTCATGGACATTAAAAGTTATATAACATCCAGCTATTAGCATGCACATTCAAGAAACTGCTACGTTGAGAAAGTGAAATAAATGCCTGTAACAGTTCAGTTGCATCTAAAGCAATTCAGAAATACTTAAATTATTGAACATACTAGTTGCTGTGTGATGTAATAATTATTACACATTTTCACTCTGCACGGGATTACGAAAAAAAATTTTTTTTTTTCGTAATTCCCTGCAGAGTGAAAATGTGACAATTCATATTAATACTCTATACTGTGGGGAACTAGGTTATATATTACTTTCTTCCAGATGCTGGTGAGTGGCATGATTCTGACAACTCTTTGAGTTATGATGATAAAGTATTTGTAGATTTAAATTGAACTTCCATTGTAATTGTAGCATTGAGACAGCTTAGACTTTGTTTTCTTACTTTCCTTAGTGTGAAACATACGATCTACCAACATATTTAAAACACTTTTTTTTATCGTTGTCCTATCTAATGTAATGAGGGACTTTTTTCAAGTGCTACTCTTCAGTTTTCTAATTCTGGTATACATAACCTTGAAAATCACAATCCTTGAACAGTTTTGTATACTGAGCTTATAGTTTGATAACATATTCAACTGTTGAGACATAAATTCCTGTATTAATGATGTGAGTTTAGACTCTGCTTACTCTTGGTCAGATATTCACATGTGAGTGTATTATGACAAAGCTTCAGATAGCTGTAAGGCTGAATAATACATTTTCTGTTTGTAAATAAAATGAATGTCCACAGCAATACACTTAATTTTTGTGTCATATGGTTTATTTTATATTTAGTAATCTGGTTAGCCAGTGTCTCAAAATACAGAAATATTTTTCTGAAACATAAAAGGAGCAACAATGAAGAGATTTTTGCTTTGTATTTGGATGATAAAAAAATAGTCAAGCCAATTTGACTGCTACTTTGTGAGGAACAGTGGTTTAGAATTTGGATTGATGAAGCAGTAGGCTATCAGTCATTTTTATTTTGAATTAATTTGCAAATGTGTTACTATAGGGGCATTATTGTATTTGAAAACTGTTGGTCTCTGGTCTTAGAAGACCTGATATGCAGTGAGGCTGTTATGTGCAATGTATAGCAGCCAAATGACACCTTTTGAAGCTTTAACCATGGTGAGTAAAAACTGAATATTGACTTAAATTCTCAGAATGGAAACAAGGGTCCAGACTTGCAGCAGACTGTTATTGCAGCAAGCACTGCGCTCCCTGCCGCTATATGATACAATGTGTGAAACTGTGACAAAGTCAGATAATGTCCTTTTATATTCACAGTGGGGGGATGTCATCTTAAAATTAATGATCTGTTGTTGGAAACCTGTAAAGTATGTGCTTGTAAGTATTTGATTATATCAAACTGCTTCATCTGAGGTTAATTGGAACTTCTGTAATCTTCCCAAGATTGAACACTGATATAATCCATACTCAGTTTTTTCCTTCTTAAAAAATTTATACAATATCACCATGCCTTTGCAGTTAAATATTTTGCATTTTAAGACAGTGTACTTCAATTATCCGGGGTAATGGTGGCAAGGGGCACACATAATTCAGGAACGCAATCAAAAAAACACTTTACTGAGCCATGAAAAAAAAAAAAACTTTATTGCATACATAGCTTATGAATAGCTCCTTATTGCTGATATAAATACTCTGTGATTTTTGTTTGTATTCAGGATTTTTGTTAACAAGCCTTCAGCACAAAATGATGCTATGTCCCACCATCATTAGTCATTAGCAACTTATGATCACACACACAGATAACTGGTGGTACACTGTATTGGTTTAGTATTGGACAGTTCATGCGAAGGGCACTTGGAATTGAACATTAGCAAGAATATTCCAGCTTGAAACATCCACTTGTCTTTGTAATATATAATATGTTTTTATACAAACGAGTATGATATATTTATCCTCTCAGATTTCTTATAATAAAAGGTAAGTTAGGTCTTCAGTTAAAACATTCATGAAACGTATCAACACGTACAAGATCCCTTACTAGCGCCATGGTTTTAAGCAGGAACTCTTTGACATGCCCACAGCAGCTATGGGAAGCATCAATAAGACTATATGACTTGTCAATGGAGACAGCACATTTCTGTGAAATCTTAGTGTCAACCTATAATCCCACAAGGTTTAAAATTCAGACTACCGTCTAATACACTTGCACAGTTTGAGGTTCTAATGGTGGTAAAGACAAAGACGCAAGCCTTAAGGATATAACACAGTCAATGGGTGTGTAGTTTCTGAGATTTCAAAGGATCACAGTGCTTCCATTTTCAAGGCCCAGCAGTCCAGGAAGAATGATGTTGGATATCACATATATTTCGGGTTCTGTGCTGAGATGGGATGTTCGTAAGTACAATGCATCACATGCAGTCTCGGTGCCACATCAGTATAGCAATTGTACAATGCCTGACGGATATGGTACATTACTGTTGGACACAAGTGCTTCTGAGGGTTCCTTATTTTGATTTTTTTTTCTTCCGTTTTTTCCTGCTGCATTTCTTTGATGGAGGGTTTCCTGGAAAAAAAAAAATCCTTCATATAACAAGAAATTATCAGAAATAATGAAACACGCACCAATTTCATTTGTATGTCCACAGTTCTGATGTAAGGTAGGATTTTCAACAATCTGAGGTATAGAAATGCCAATATAAATATATAAACACTATCACTTGTGTAGTGGCAGGTGAAGTCCAGTAAAGTAGCATACAAGTCAAGGAGTTCAGGCATAGCCTGAAGGCCCCTGCTGATTCTTGGATTTTGAGGTATGCAGTTCAAAGGCAGCAGGTCCAACTGATACATGGGGTCAACGTAAAATGCACGGCCAAACCTACAGAAGATGAACCTATACCACAGTACAAGAAAAATATTTATATAAACATACGCCTTCTGAAGCATGGTGTCCAACTGACGGCCTGAAGATTAAGGAAAGTGAGCTTCAATGCAGGTCACTGCACATCTGAACAATTACTGTATGACTCACTGCAAAATTCCAAGTGTTAAACAAATCTCAAATTCATTCTGCAATGACTACTTTAGCATAAACTATAAACTTTGGATGTATCCAGATATTAAAGTCTAGGAATCAGGAATGAGCATGCCATGCTGTTCCATCTCATCATATCCACCATTCCAGAAACATATTCAAGAATTCCTGAACTGCAAGAAGAAAATGTGGTGGAGCACAATAACACATGAACCACAAATATATGGACTGTCCCTGTTGGCATATCAATCACAAAGCTTTAAATAATCTCCAGTTACAACTAACACACCGTTTGAGTATATTTATTAAATGGCAACTAGTTTTGGCCCCAACTTGGGTCATCATCAGTCAGCAGCAGATCTCCCCTTTTACATCAAGGAACATTACAAACACATGCCAAGAATTCAAGATAAGAACAGTATCAAAACACCAAAGCCCCAAAGACATGTTAAAATTAAATATTTTTGTATAAAATAGTTTTGAAATAGTTATTAATACAAATTCCAAGAAAATTCAGAAAGTAAATATGTATGTCGTACATCAACTGTGTAGATTCTTAACAATTATATGAAGAAGATAACAGTATACTTTGTGTGGTGCTGCCACCAGCCTTTTGTGATTGGTCCAGAATTTGTTGCTATTTGGTAACAATAGGATGTGAATTTATTGTAGAAGAATTATGCTGCAGATGAAATGAAGTTCTTGTAGATTTGTACATACGTTAACGACTTTCCAGTTTTATGTTACTATGAGGATCCTGAAATTTGATCAATAAGAAATGAATAGATAAGAATCAAAAGTAAAAAATAAAAAGGACATAAATAAAGAAAATGAATAACTTTATGTAAATTGAAGTTTTATAACACAATGTTACTGATATGACAAGCAATATACTGACAGTGAGAGGCAGAATGTCAGGGGGTTTTGTATGCAGTTCTCTGGCTGTGGGAGGATCTGGTGCGTGTTTGCTAACTGGGTTGTTTGCAGTTGACTATTGTAATATCACAGAAGGAAAGGGCTGTTACAAGGGGGCAGTGTTGGTCAACTGAATTTCTCTTTTTGGCATGACATCAAATATTGTGTTATGCGTGAAAGTGTGTTTATCATGTAACTGGTTTCCCTTTATTGTTCCTTCTGTGATATTACAATAGTCAACTGCAAACAACCCAGTTAGCAAACACGCACCAGATCCTCCCACAGCCAGAGAACTGCATACAAAACCCCCTGACATTCTGCCTCTCACTGTCAGTATATTGCTTGTCATATCAGTAACATTGTGTTACAAAACTTCAATTTACATAAAGTTATTCATTTTCTTTATTTATGTCCTTTTTATTTTTTACTTTTGATTCTTATCTATTCATTTCTTATTGATCAAATTTCAGGATCCTCATAATAACATAAAACTGGGAAGTCGTTAACGTATGTACAAATCTACAAGAACTTCATTCCATCTGCAGCATAATTCTTCTACAATAAATTCACATCCTATTGTTACCAAATAGCAACAAATTCTGGACCAATCACAAAAGGCCGTTGGCAGCACCACACAAAATATACTGTTATCTTCTTCATATAATTGTTAAGAATCTACACAGTTGACGTACGACATACATATTTACTTTTTGAATTTTCTTTGAATTTGTATTAATAACTATTTCAAAACTATTTTATACCAAAATATTTATTTTAACATGTCTTTGGGGCTTTTGTGTTTTGATATTGTTCTTACCTTGCATTCTCAGCATGTGTTTGTAATGTTCCTTGATGTAAAAGGGGAGATCTGCTGCTGACTTACAGCCCAAGTTGGGGCTGAAATTAGTTGCCATTTAATAAACATACTCAAAATGTGTGTTGGTTATGACTGGAGACTTTTTAAAATCTTTGCGAATCCTAGCCTGCAGATGCACACCTCGCAACAGCTCTGGAAGAAAATCATGGTAAACAGCCCCAGTGAGATATGGTGGAAGAAAGCAGGGCCTCAAAAGTCTGCCTCACTGCAATGCCTGCATGAAAAATGAAGGTGGACATATCAAAAGTTTTTTTAATTTTGTAGGAAGCTGTAGCTTGGACAACACATTTCAGATGGCCTATGTGCGCGCGCGCACGCACACACACGCACACACGCACACGCGCACACACACACACACACACACACACACACACTGATACCTCAGCTAACGAAGATAATTTGTTCTGGAATCACATTTGTTAGCCGAAATCTTCAATAGCCGAAGCAGCTTATGTTATCAGGCGTCTCACTTCTCGCTGTCTCAAACATAAACAACCCAGCTGGGTGGGTTGGTCTCCCCTATGTGATGTGGTCAGCTCATTTCTTTGTCACACACATACAGACGGAAAAGATAAGCTCGTGGAATGGCCCGACCGTTCATGTTTGCTGCTTTATGTTCGCGTGCGCATCCACTAAAACATTCGTTAGCCAAGTCCGAAAAACAGCGAAAAAAATCTTCGTTAGCAGGGTCACTCGTTAGCCGAGGTATCACTATATATATGTATATTATTATGGTGTACTTTCAACTTCTGTTGGTTTGGACATGCATTTTTGGTTCATCCTGTACATGTCTTTAGGGTGAAGTGTGGAGATTATTTCATTTTTGGTAAAAAAATGAGAAAACCTCTGAAGGAACCAAAAACCAGATGAATAGGAGACTGTCAATTTAGTCTTGTTCACTGCAAGTGTACTGCACACAGCAGACATAATGTATGTTACCTTCAGCCAAGTGAACTACATATGTCTTCCTTTCCACTTTGAAGAACAGTCAAACCAGTCACATGCCTTTCTGATGCTAGGCTGGGTCAAGTGTGATGACACAAGGTTTCACGTGAGTTTTGGCAGATACCAACTGTGGTGTCAGTAACAGAACTTGGAAGGACCAGGGTACTGACATACACTTTCCACAGCAAGTAGTGCAGTTGGCAGCTCAGACACACCACCATTACAATTATAAATGGCAACATACAGGATCATTATTTTATTTGACAACTATCAGTTGCTGGTTCCCGTTGGCTCATTTATCATATTAAGGTAGCCCACTTGGTTCACTGTCCATTTGCAGAGTATCAATGGTAAGGTACATACGACAATTGTCACTATGTTAATACCATGAATGACCTAACTGAAAATGGCAGCCGATAGCTGTCAGAGAGAATAATGACCCCATATATTTAGCAGCAACTCAGTGTCTCAGAAATGGCCACAGAAAACCAGGAAGAACTTGGCTCTGTGGCAGGAAAATATTAACCTTACGTCCAAAATGACGTGTGTTATGAGGAACTTTTCTTACTGTACCTCTGACAAAGCATGTTGGAGGGAACATTCCTGGTACTCGGTTGCATGCCCGGTGAAACGGAGTCACAACATTATGATCAATTGGAATCCACAGTGAGCCGTCACTTACTGCAGTTGCCTTTGTATCGATTGTGTACATATCAGGGAGACTGAAGCGGCCATTGCTGACAGTGAATACATAAGCAAATAGTATTAGTAATGAAATGTGAACAGTGTGACATGCAGCAGCAAGTTTAATACTACTGTTTTGTAGGATGTGGTTGGTAGGTAGGTACATAGGTATGCAGAAACATTTCATTGGAACATTCTCTATCCAGAAGGTGGAGGGAGCATGCACCTCTGAAATGTTGGTAGCTATCTACTGACGATATGCCAACACACTCCAGAACACTGTAGTGTTAATGAGTGTGGCACAACCAATGAGACAGTGTCCCGAAGAAGAGGGGGTTAAGTACCAACCTGAACTATACTGAAGACATGTACGTGGACTTGAATACTTAACCCTTTAAACGCCAAGTTAAATCCCATCTCCCATCTGCTGGCATTATTAGGAGCTCGCCATATTCTCCACGTTAGCAGGATAAGGGTTAAAGATGGGCAATAGTTTTAGAACAGGGTGCTGAGGAAGATATTTTGGTAAAGAGAGTGGAAACAACAGGAGACTGAAGCAAACTACGATGAGGCACTTCATGATTTCCACTGCTCACCAAACTGTATGATAAGAACTTCATGATTTGCATGCTCACCAAATTGTATGATAACTTCATGATTTTCATGCTCACCAAATTGTATGATGAGGCTCTTCATGATTTGCACCGCTCACCAAATTGTACGATAAGAACTTAAAGATTTGCAATGTTCACCAAATTGTATGATGAGAACTTCATGATTTTCATGCTTACCAAATCGTATGATGAGGTACTTTATGATTTCCACTGCTCACCAAATTGAATGAGGGGAACTTCATGATTTTCATGCTCGCCAAATTGTATGATACGAACTTCATGATTTGCATGCTCATCAAATTGCATGATGAGGCACTTCATGATTTGCACTGCTCACCAAAGTAATGAGACACTTCAATGACTGGTACTCATCACCAAATACTATTCAGGTGACTACATCCAGGAGGATACGGTGTGTAGCAGGGCATACAGCATGAATGCGGGAGAAGAGGGTTCTGGTAGGGATACCTGCAGAACAGAGACCACTGGGAAGACCTAGGCATAAAGGGGAGGATAACATTAAAGTGGATTTTTAAGGCATTATGATCAAGCCCTTAAGGCAATACTTTCTGTAGAATGTCAATAGCACAATTAAGATGCACTGTATTCTTACCCAACACTCTGCAACACATTAACAAATGCACCCAACTTTGGGGTGTGAGAAAGAAGGTAACTTCCTGCTTCCAGGTCTGCCAAACCAATCAGTACATTGTACAGTGTTCCCAACATGACACTATTAGGACGACCCACTTGGACAGCTTCCTGAGCGACTTCTTGCATTGAATGTCGTTCGATCATCATAACTTCTGAAGTACGAGCGTTCACACGTGCTGTCAACATAACATAAAATTCATTTCTAAGGATTGTGTAATTTATGAGAAATCGGTAGGTTTAGTGTATAAGGTAATTAAAATAAGGTAACACTTTCACATGTTTCTTGAGAATTAAGAAGAGAGTGTATAATGATGTAAAGTGTATCAGTTATTATGAAAGCTCTCAAAGTTTTTCACACATTTCACATCAGTATAAGCTCACTGGTTACTTCACTATAAACATGCCAAACTGTTACCTTCTTTTTAAATTATCGTGTACTGTACACAGCATAGGAATGAAAACATACCCACAGTATGGTAGCCACTGGTAACGTAGTTCCCTCCCTCAAAACTTCTATTTAAGATTCATGGCTGTGCACCACATGTGCACAGTCCAACACAATGTATACCGATACCATTACTTCACTGACCAAGTTGGCTTGAAGTTGGGGAAGGTTCCTGGTTCAGGTCTAGCTAAGACATTGACTATCCTGAGGTTCACCACACAGATGCTTGGTTAGTACCATAAATTATGCCACATCCATCACTTTCAGAATATTTTATTTTCCATTTTATTGCTCAGTATCATCCAATCACGCAATGCTATATAGTTTGACATATTGACAATGTCAGTAAGTAAACTACAAACAGTCAAGCCTAAAGATGCTATGTCAACTGGGCAGTAACTTTGGACCATGACCAACTTAATGTACAAGTTTTTTAAATATATTTATTATGATATACATGTACATGTTTTGAGCAATATCTTGCTCACCCTCAGGAGGTCAAATTGTATTAACACAGCATCTGGTATCGTCGCTCTCGGTAAGTGACCGTCCGGTGCACCGGACGGTCACTTACCGAGAGTGATGATACCAGATGCTGTGTTAATACAATTTGACCTCCTGAGGGTGAGCAAGATATTGCTCAAAACATGTACACGTAGAGGATCGTAATAAATGTATTAAAAAAATTTGTGCATTAAGTTGGTCATCGTCTAAAGTTATATTAAGATGCACGGTCAGTGAAACATCAAAACTGGGCAGTAGTTCCCACTGTATTGTCTTCATCCTCAGGGTCAAGCAGTCAGAGACAACTCCTTGGACTGCTTCACCCTGAAGATGAGGGCACTGTGATCCTTTGAAACATCAGATACTATGCACCCAACACCACAGCATCACAACCCAGAAGACTTGGATCTTCAGCAACACCAATGAGAACCCCACAACTTGCAAATACCTCACAAACACTGTTAAAACCTGACTGCCTGTGCCCACAGTAATAGAGGAAAAAAACATTCTCAGTGCAAGCCTTTTGTCAAAAAAGGTGAAGGGGTTAATGGTCCATGGTAACAGCTCAGTGTTATCCCCCATACTTTCAATGTTATTAGGTAGAGTTCGTTCATAAAGCAAATCAACATACCTCTATATAATTCAGCTCCAGGTCTGACATACAATGATATCCACTGGTGAGTCAGTTCGCTTGGTGTCAGACACTGTGCTCCATATTCAGGCAGATATTCCATTTTTGGAACCACACAAAAACTCTGTTTTTTGTTGTACTCTATCTGCAATTACACATGAAATAAACAGTAAAATGTTGTAACAAGTACATCAGATTATGTCGGGCAGCCCAAAACTGTGGACTGCCAGATTGTTTTATATGGCCTTCTCACTGACCTTATTCAAAGTACAGAATGTGGCCTTGCTGAATGTAAAAGAGTTTTTTTTATGTTTATCATGAGCCTAAGGCTCAAAAACATTTCCTATTTCTAGATGCCAAGGTCCAACATGTGAGCACAGATAATGCAGTGAAGTTGCCTAACTCACTCCATGCAGCACAGTCCTTCCTGAGAAGCTAACATTTCCTCGGCTAGTTGCGCAACTTCCCGCATTTTATGGAACCCGAACGTTCAGTACCACATTCACAAGCACCCACCACCTGTCCCTACCCTCAGCCAGTTCAAGCCAGTCCATCCCTCCCCATCCCACCTCTTGAAGATCCATCTTAATATTATCCTCCCATCTATGCCTGTGTCTTCCGAGTGGTTTCTTTCCCTCAAGGCTCTTCACCAAAACCCTGTATGCACCTCACTTCTCCCCCAAACGTGCCACATGCCCCACCCATCTCATTCTCAATTTGATCACCTCAATAATATTCGGTGACAAGTACAGATAATAAAGCTCCTCATTATGTAGTCTTATCCACTCTCTTGTTACCTTGTCCCTTTTGGCCCAAATGTCCTCCTCAGCATCCTATTCTCAAACACCTTCAATCTATGTTCTTCCCTCAATGTGAAAGACCAAGTTCCACACCCATACAAACACAACAGACAAAAGTACGGTCCTGTATACCTTAATCTTTATATTTTTGGATAGCAAACTGGAAGACAAAACATTCGGCACCGAACGATAGAAAACATTCGGCACCGAATGATAGCAAACATTCCCTCGCTTCAGTCTACCCTTGATTTCTTCATGAACTGAACTTTGATTTCTTAGGGTCATTCCCAAACACTTCAACTACTCCACCCTGTCAAAGGATTTACCTATCTTTATGTTGTGATTTTGTCCTGCACACTGATCTCAAGACATGACAATATACTTAGTTTTCTCAGCATTTACTTCTGGACCAATCTCCTTAGCAGTGACTATGGCAGCTTCCATGTTTTCCTTCCATGCAATATATTAAGATCATCAGCAAAAACCAGTAGCTGATATGTAACTGAGGATTCCAGCCTTCTGATTGGTGATGCTGAATCACTTTGAACCTTTAACCCTTAGGCTACTAATGTCATATATATATGGAGCGCATATCCTTGATGTTTCTAGATCACACACAACGACGCACCACAGTCGGTAGGACTCCTCTGGACGAGTGATCAGCTCGTCGCAGAGACCTCTACCTGACAACACACGACACTCACAACAGACAAATATCCATGCCCCCGGTGGGATTCGAACCCACGATCT
>Ga0268261_10001159_pt1 | contig 17766 bp, 17 predicted proteins | sample TergutNc150P1_FD_190353 | JGI IMG/M metagenome (GOLD analysis project Ga0268261, IMG submission 190353) | Nasutitermes corniger P1 segment gut microbial community from laboratory colony in Florida, USA - Nc150 P1 (SPAdes) (version 2) | ecosystem: Host-associated > Arthropoda: Insects >...
AAGGGGAGCCGTGGGATGGTAGAGATCAAAATGTTGTGTTTCAGGTGACTATCTCCTTTCTTTAAGCACGTGCAGAAGGGATTTCCAGAATTTGCTTAAGGTTAGGCCATCTTCTCTGTTCATGTTGTATGGGTGCATTTCCAGTTCAGTGGCTTTCCTGATGAGTCGGTCCATGTATCCGGTTTTAGCAGAAAGAAGTTTTGTATCCTGCATTCTTGTTATAGTATGGTCGTGGTTGATGCTGTGATCTACTACTGCTGATTTATCGGTTTGTGCTAATCGTATATGTCTATTGTGTTTTTTGACTGTTTTGGATAGATCGACCACTTTGTCCAATATAAACCTTGTCACATACACATGGGATGATGTATACATCTGGCGTTCTTAATCCCCAAGTATCCTTTGGTCGCAAAAGTGACTGAAACATGTAGGTGTATATTAATATAATGATAAAGCATATTTTATCAGTGTGCTTTTGTTGGTGTACTGCATAAGCATAAAATGAGTAAATTTTGTTCATTTATAAAACCAACTAAATGCATTTGTGATAACACACACCATTACAATCTTTCATTACTCTCACATATTTCTGCATATAACTTTGCCATCGTAAGCAAGTTCACACACCAACTTAAAACTTGCTAAAACATAATATATTTAAGTAGTAATACTCATTAGATATTGCATTTTTCAGTTTGATTTAAAGTACCAGGTGACTGATATACATAAGCAGACATATGATACACCATGTTACGTATACATCACGTTGGTATTTTTGCAGTTAAATTAAAATATAAAATCGTGAAATGTGTTAAAAATCTATTCTTTTCATTGCAGCCTTCATCTAGGTGTACAAACAACTGTTGTTGTTTTTTAATCCATTAAGGATCATGTTTCTATATTACTTGTTGTGTGGTCTGTGTAATAGCTGACTGTAATTTTATCTGGGCTTATAAGATCCATAAATTTTGGCAACCTGATCACCTAAACTAGCAAAATATCCAGTCCCAAAAGTAGTTTTGTGATCCGATTTCCTGGAAGTGTTCTTGTTAGATAAAATGTAGTTACAATTGAATTGACTTGTCAGACTAGAAGCACGAGATTCAAATCACCGCCTGTCTGAAAGTAATCCGTATGAATATGAGATTGTTATATGATACAAATACATTATGTAAGTTTTAAAAATAAAAATTCTTTTGTTTTGGGGAAAAATATATATGAAAATATACAAAGGATAGACATAAAATTCAAAAGCTGTAAGGCCAGCAAATTTGTGAGACTTTCTACTCATAGGAATGTAAGTGGTCAGTTTTTATTGCTGCATTTTCAACAGTGATTCTTTTTAATACATATTTTATATGTTACAAATTTGTTCTGATCTTACTTTCAGATTATTTGGGGAATAATTTGTACTGGTGCAATGCTGAAAGAGGAACTGTGGAAATAATGAGCCTCACTACACAAGCAACTACTGTGTTGCTTCACCTTTGGGAAGGAGAAACTCCTGTTGATATTGCTGTAGTCCCAGAAGAAGGGTAATTTCCCATAATTGCATGCATATGTGTGTGTGTGTTTGTGTTAGCTAAAAAAAAAAGTTTTTTTCTTTTGGGTGGGGGGAGGGGTCAATGTGAAGAACAATATGAGAACTAGTGGGGCTGCTGTAATTCCAAGTTTTTGATAGAAAGGGGTAAAAGGAAAAATTCTTCTTCTGGATTGCACAGAAGAAGATTATGAACAATCCAAGGAAAATTACTGGTGTAACAATTCTTTGTCTAATAGGAGTAATAAACCAATTAATAATGTGCGATTTTTCATCACTAGTTACTTCAATCAAGAAACAAAATTTGGTGATAAGATTTAAAAATTCATTTTAAAGTAATTTTGTCGTGTAACTTGTAATGAATCATAAAGTGGTGATGGCTTGAGTTTTGATGGCAGGAAAGTTTTAAATTGTAGACTTTGAGTTATGACACCATGTAGTATTGTATATTGTTACACATAATTTGGACGAATATGCTACTTCCATCTTCAGGTGTAGAAAAGTCCTGCAGTAACCTGAAGAAAGCGGCAACCTCTTCCTCCAAAACACTGATAACTGCCTGCAGGACTACATATTCTGTAAATCCAGAAATAACCATCTGTATGCTGTGTCAGCTGCTACACTGCCACTTCATTTGGATTATAAAACTTGCATAAAATTCTGATTGTGTCTCCTATTCAATGGACACTGGGGTTCTTCCTGGGGGATAAAGTGGCTGGAGAACGAAGTTGACCACTAGTATCCATTTGGTGCTGAAGTAAATTAGCAGAACTGTGTTTTACTCCCTCCACATGTCTTCATGTCATGGACAGGGACTACTGTACTTTTTTTACCTTATAAATTTTGATTTGACAACTCATTTTACTAGCCTACCACAGTTTCATCTAGAAGATTTTTGTTCTGATGTTCAAGTACAGAAACTTAATCAGGTTATACCTATGGATGCAAAAAAAAAAAGTTTTAAATCCCCTGATATTATAAATCCATGTTGAGAACCTTAAACTTGTCACCATTAGAGAGACTGGTCTTAGATGTTTTTCTTCAATGTTTCAGAGTAATGTTTGTAGCATTTTCTGGCGACTATCTTAAAGGCAGTGGAAGTCACATTGATCGTCTGAATATGGATGGTAAAGGGGGTCGTATTCATGTAGTTGAGGGTGGTTTGCATAGAGAGTTCCTCTCGGTGCATTACGATGAAGACTTGCACAGGATATTCTGGACTGATTCATTGGCTGCAGATAAGATTGCTAGTGCAGGAGTGGATGGTAAGAATACAGTACATAAAAAAATATATTTTCCATTGTTTTTTAGAAAACTGTCTGTCAGTGTACACGCATAAAAAGTTGAGCCTCAGCTGAATAAAAGTGAACTTTGCCATTGTAAAGTTACTGAATATACCAGTTACAGAAATTATGGAGTTGCATGATTTAAGAGAATGTACAACTGTGGATTTTTAAACGTAGAATAATTTTCCGTTGGTTCTTACAAGCTTCCCTGCATGCTGGAAACAGACATGTGGACAGTAGAGCAGCAAGAGTGCTATACAAATCTCATGTGAAATGTGAATAAACTAGGAAGTGTCTGAAAAATCAGAAGAAAACTTTTTGGGTTTAATTTACCCACAGACGCACTGTTAAGGATCTTCCACAATAAGGTGACAACTATACTGTTATGTTAATAGATAGGAAACCAAGACATCAGTGGACATTGTCGCACATTTACTTGAAGAATTGCCTTATAATCCTCTTTTAATTACCTTGAATAAGAAATGGGACTGTCATAATATGGTGTGAGAAGTTATACAAAGTTACAGAAAATTAGGTCATGCAGGCCAAAACCATGTCATCCAGTAATTTCTGTAACTGGTGTCTTTAGTGAGCTAATGATGGCAAATTTTATCCAGAGTTTGTTTTTTAAGACAAACTTTGGTTTCATTAGCATGAACACCTGAGCACACAAGACAGTTGCTGGAGCAGAGGAAATTATCTTCATATGCACAGTTCAATTTTCATGTGAAAGTTGGTGTTTGGTGCACCCTGAGTGCCAAGGAACGTTGTGGGACCTGAGTATTATTCACATTCAGTTAATTCTGAGGGGTATATAAGACAGATACTGCAAGTGCACTAGTAACCTGAGTGTTGTCACTGCAGTCTATTACTGTAGCTTGAGTAGGCAATTTAGCTAGTGTCTTAATGGGCACCCTAGCAAAAGTGATGGTGTTAAGTAACCTAATATTTTAATAAAACTTTATTTGCATGGGCCAAAGCTATGATTGCTAATATGAGTTTTGAGCATGAAATGTTCAGTGGTTTCAGTATGTGATGTCTTTAAATTTTTCTTTTCTTCTGACAGGTATGCACAGACATCCGTTCAGAGAAAAACTTGGTACATTGTATGATATTTCATCACTTTCCTTCAGTATTTATTGGACGAGGCCAGAAGAACCTTACATTTATTGGGCTAACAAATTCAGTCATAGTCGGATCAAACGAATGTTTTTTAGTGAGTACAATAGAATTTCTTTAACCCAGATGCTAATACTTTGGAAATCCTAATGGTTTGTTGGTTGCGCAGAATAGGGCCGAAGTCTGAAAATCCCGCAAAAAGGCCTACAAGCTTGTCTATCAAGCATTTGATATCTCCTGACCCCTTTTATTCTACTGAGTCAACTTCTTCAGTTATAAAGACTCTTGATCCACAGGTATGTGGTCCTTCAGCATCACTGGTAGAAACTGAAGATACTCCAGATAACATTAGAAAGGGGCTCTGACACCCCTAAATCAGCAGCTGAAGGAAACAACAAATTAATTTCTCCTCCAATTAGTTGTGCAGCCCACATGTAGAAGTCATAGAAAATTACCTGTAAGAACTTAGGTCGGTATAGGCACTGTTTGGTAACGCAGAATATTTGATAATCCAACACCTGTCCATTCCCATGGGCGATGGATTAAATGAATCCTATTGTATTGTTTTAATTCTTGACTGCATCGGCATAAGAACAGTGATTCCCAATTTTCCACCATATTGGGGAGTTTGAAGTGTCCTGTCATTACTAACCTTCACTTTTACTGCTGTAATTGAAAACCCCTTTAAAATGCACTGAATTTTTGAATAATTGATGACCCAAAGAAATAAATTTCATCAAATGAATTATTTGCAGGAAAATGTGTTAAAATGAAAATTATAATTAGTGCAGGAAAAAAGTGTGATGATCGACAGAGATACAGATTATGGTCTGTAGAAAGAGAGGGATTAGGATTGACAAAATAGAAAAATTAGTGTTATGCAATCTTGCTTGTTGAACTTCTACTATTTTGATGTATGTACTGTGCATCTTGTACAGTTTATTATCCAAACCAACAAATGCATTTGTTGGTTTGAATATTAAATAGAAAAATAAACTTCTTACAACTACTGGATTTATTGCACCAACTAAGTGCGCAGTATTATAGACAAATGAATATTAAAGACTTATCTCCAAAATGTGTCCTTACAAATGTACAGTCTTCAGGTAGCACAGTATGTCAAGTTGTAAACCAGTTGCCAAACATAAACTGTTATTTACAAGTTTCTACTGTCTGTAGTAACTTCCATGTAGATATTAATTAGGCATAAAAGGTACAACTTATACAGTTTCTAAAAACTTGTGTTTAAAATATGATTATAACATTTCTAATGTAGTTGAATATGATTTATACAAAGTAAAAGTAAGACGTCTTTAATATCCTCATGTATTTAATACTTTGCGTTTAGTTTGTTCAATAAAATGAGTACATTGATCTGAAAACGCATGGAATGGACAACTTTAAAATAATACTTGCAACTACTTTTCAATATATGGAAAAAATGCCATATTTATAAGACAGTTGACATGAACACAGCAAGACTGCAAATGGTGCACTGTGTGAGGTGCACAGACAGATGAATAGATGGATGTGTTGTATAAATAATGTGTTTTTTCTGTTATTTCATAAGGACTGCATTGTTCATAATTGTTGACTGAAGAAAGGAAAACATCTTGTCCTCTCAAAGAGAACAGAATAGTATGTGCAGAAGGATAAATGTTTATGCTAGGTTGTTTATGAAGTTTCAGGAAATATATGTGTGTGGTGCACACTGAGTTTTGTTGATACTGATCAGAAATTAATGCATCATACATAAAGATGACCATTTATTAAGGAAAGAGTATGTATGCGAAAATGATCAATACCACACTGTTGTTTGTTGGTATTTATACTGCGCCGATAACACTGTGCTGTTGGCATTAAGTATTTACAAAACTACTTTATTTTAGGTACTGGTGAATTGAGCTTGAAATTGGTAACAGCACGTAAGGTCAAGGCCAAGCTGGATCATCCTTGTCAGAAAAATAATGGAGGATGCAGCCATATTTGTGCAGCAGTTCTCAAACATGCAGTAAGTTAAAAAAAATTAATTTGCAGATTTATTCTGTAGCAAGACGAGGAATTTTGAAATTGGCAATGCGTAGTAGTTGACTGTATGACCATTTTCCTAAATAAGCTGTAGACAGGGATATTGAGGCATCTTCCAAGGTCTGCCCCATTTTTCTCTTGCAAGTTATGCTACAAATGTCTGCATTCACTATTTATCAGATGTCACATTATTGTGCTGGTGACCCCCTATTCAAGATGACACTGCATCGTCATGTTGAACTGCTGAAATACCTCCTGATTTTGTGGTAGTCTGATTTTGCTAAGCTGGACAATATGCCTAATTTTTTGACTGATCTGATTAGCTGCAAAGGTGGTATGTTTTTCAAATTGAAATTTATTTTGCCAACTGTTTGGTATAGCTATATTGAATATGTACATCGTTTTGATCATCCCATAGTTAATGAAATAGACATTCAAAAACTTTCTCTCACTTTTTGTTTCAAAACTTCTTGGTAATGAGTGCAAGGAAATTATACTCAGTCCACTGCAAGAGGAAGACCAAACACAGAAACTAGTCAGATATTCTCTGGAGCCCAACATAAGGTGTACTGATCATCTGCAAGACTGTGCTGTTAGTGTTGTGTCTGATAACATAACAATAAATAAACCGCTAATATACACGTATGCTGAAATGATGAAGCTGGCTTCTGTGTAACCTGTTCTTGTATTTATCATACAAAAACCTAAATTTATAAATCAGAATTTTGATGCAACGACAGAAGCATTTCCAGAAATACAAGTACTACACATTCAAATATATATATATATATATATATATATATATAAAATAGATAATTTTATTTCAGGAACTTGTCGACATTTTTTAAAATAAATAACACTAACTTCACATAAGCACTTTTTACTAGAATATTTAAGGTCCATATTACAAGGATGTAAACATTTTTCATTGTTAAAAGTATCACTTGCTGAGTACCCAGTTAAAATCTGGCTGCTAGCACTATATCCTGAAGGATTATTATTACCCATCCCTGCTTGGCAAAATGTAGGGCTCTGTACAAAACCCCATTTTTTAAAGTGGTTTGAAATGATATTTTTTAGAATGAAGCATAACCCTTTGTAAATTCTCCTTTGAATACTTCCAAATGCAAATTTTTGCAGGTATGTTTATGCCCAGTTGGACTGGTGTTGTCTCACAATAAAACATGTTCTACACGTGTCCATTGTCGTGGAGATATGTTCAAATGCGAAGCTGCAAACCTTTGCATTCCTGGAACAATGAGGTACATCTTGCACATTTTGTTGTGGCTAACATCGTGAGCAGAAGTAATAGTGAAAATCAATTCCTCTTACTGTCTCATTCTGTAATTGTATTCTGCTTGGAACTTAAAACTGTCACAGTTATCTAGAAACTAAAGTGAATGGCTTATTAGCTGGTGATAGTATATTTGAAAGTAGCAGATTTTTTAAAACTAAATTTATGCTGGAGATAATCAAATTAAGGTTTGTTCAATGTGTTTTGAAGGAATCTTCAAGCTGAAGTATAATATGAGCCTTTAATTCTATTAGCTATGATGTTTGGATCAGGTAACTTGTTTGGGAATTTAAAAATGTATGTGCTTCCTTTTGCTGATCCCAGTGGCTGTGCACTCTAAGGTGTGGGTGTGCAGCTGCTGGCTTGCTGGGATTGCAGGTTCAAATCCTGCCAAGTGCATAAATATGTGTCTCTTGTGAGTGTTGTGTGTTGTCAGGTAGAGTTCTGTGTGTCAGGCTTATCATTCATCCAGAGGTGTCCTGCTAATTGTGGTGTATCCGAGAGTGATTGTGAAGCCTCTGTAATGGGGAGGCTCTGACCCACTAGGGGCTCTTGCACCATGTGGGGGAAGAAAACGTGCTTCTGTTTATGACACCACACTAGTGTGAACTTGTACAGTACTTGCGCTTAGCACATCCATTGTGACTGCATGAACCTTCATTGTATGGGTTGAAGTAAACACCTAAAATTTGTAATGGGGATTTATGTGGAATTTGTGTGGAACTTTTGATCAGTATGAGGGTTTATATATATTTTATTGTAATGAAAGCAGCGTGTCACTGACATAATGACTGTTTCTGTAGGTGTGATGGAAATCGTGATTGCCCAGATGATGGTGAAGATGAAGTGGGCTGTGAGTCCGGTGAATGTTCAGATGGCCAGTTTGCTTGTGCAAGTGGACAGTGCATTTCAATTGGTAAAAGATGTAATGGTGACAGGGACTGTTTGGATGGAACTGATGAAATGGATTGCCATCCAGAAGAATGCAACCAAGGTATGTGAAATGTCATTTTAAACTGTTATTGCTAAGTTATATTTAATTTTATTCTGCCTTATCTTATAAAATATATGTAAATCATAAATACCAACATTGTTGGTGGAAACCATTTACTGGAAATCAAAGCAATATACAGTACGACTGCATTACTTACAGTTCAGTGATATATCAGATTTTCAGTTTGCGTGCACATCTGGTGAATGCATTTTGAAGAGCTGGCATTGTGATGGTTCTGAAGACTGTAAGGATGGTTCAGATGAAGAAAACTGTGCTGAAGGTATGAAAGTTAACACTTGTTACTGAATGTTCTTTGGTGAGTCCCAGGTTCAAATCATGTCTCAAAGACCAGCTATGCTATTGACCATTGTTGTGTTTCCCTCAGTCCAGGCAAATATTTGCATAGTTCATCAAATTAGAGTGCAAGTTGCAAGTGCTTCTATTATGTACTTTGCAATTGAATATCCAGAAATCATCCTACCATGTGATTGTCTGTTTTAAGCTCCTGAGAGCATTATTAAATAAGCCACAAACATAAATCAATATACAAAACAAGTAAAGTATGTAAATGTATATTATAAAATATTATATATTTTATTTTATACTTTATTTCAAGTCTTAACATAATCTGATATTTTAATTTCTTTTGCAGTTACTTGTAGTTCCGATCAGTTTAGATGCAATATTGGTCAGTGTATTCCCAAGAAGTGGGTGTGTGATGGACAAATGGACTGTGTAGATAATTCGGATGAAACTAATTGCGGTAAGTTACTCAGTATTATCTTGCAAGTTCTGGGAAGACTCATGTACACAGCATTAAAAAAAAAAAATTTGAAGTGCCTAAAATTGAACATTGTTGAGGTTGTTATTTTCCATTTATTGTTTAACAACATTTCACCAGTATATTAAAGAATCAAAACTGTTGACAAGGTTCTCAGTACTTATTATGTGTATGGTAATATCATGTAACCATACTAAATAAAAGAGATTAATTAATGTGAATTACCAGTGGTGTTATGCCCTCTGAGCTGGAAAAAAATCATTTTGCTTAAGACAAACTATTTGCTTTCAAACACTTGGACATGTGGAGAACACCACCACTACAACAAAGAAAATCTTACGACTGTTCAGAATCTTTTTGAATGTGTGTATTAATGTGAGAAAACAGGCTATTGGGAGGAGGCTGTTGCTTTTAGGGTAATAAAAGCAATATTATTATGGATGTAGCAGTAAATATTTCACCCATATGAATGTAACAACACAGACTTTTCATGATATTACACATAATTAGCAAAAATTTCTTTGGACATTTCAGTGGGAAATTGTGTTGTCACACAGTGTTTATTTGACTGATGCACATTTGTACATTATGGTCCTTAAGGGACACTGAGAAATCAGTTTGGCTGCAGGTACAGCCAGTAAATTGAAAGACTTCTGGAGAAATACTGTAAGGAAGCCTCAGCCCCTTTATAACCCACCATTTCTATTATTTAATGTAAATGCCACATTTATTGTTTATGAGACATGGATGACAGTTTTTTTTAAACATTTGGGCTTCTGCTACAGTGTAAATAAGGTCTTCATTTTTCTTGGTTGAAAGGCAGTGTGAAGATGGGATGGATAGGCTGTCCTGAAACATCTGCAAACAATTCACAAACATATGCTGCATAACAACCCAGAAGAGTGAAGAATTTATTTAAACCAGTTGTTTTGATGTTTGTTATTGCTCATCTACGTATATGATATTTGTTCAATTATATAACCTCGTGTAATATAACACTGATATTGTTAGGAAAATCAGTGCTACAGATGTTGTAAATAAGTGTAAATTGTAAATTCCATATAAGAGGAACTTTTTTCGTGGTTTTGATTACCTGAAAATTTTTCTTGAACATACATATTTACAGCAGCTTACATAAGAATTATTATTCCAGCTCCTGTGACATGTGGAACTGGGGCGTTTTCCTGTACCAATGGTCGCTGCATTGATAGTACCCTTCTCTGTAACCATGTGGATGATTGTGGAGACATGTCAGACGAAGAGCCTTGTAAATTTCCAGAAACTTACACATCTTCAAAGCCTTGTAATCGTGACGAATTCACTTGCAGTTCACTTGGGAATAGAAGTATCTGTGTTCCACTAGCAGCTAAGTAAGTAAGAGTTCAGATGTAACTCTTTGTATATGAATGATTAAACCAACATCAGTAGTAGAATGTGAAGCTGTTGCTTTGCTGATGTAGGAGCTTGTCACTGACCATTGATGAGATAGAACCATATATCACACTGTCATTTTCCCAGTGTATATTCTCTAAGATCCCAATCAGTGCTATTCTACCATTTCATGTTCCGCATTCAAAGTGACTACTTTGTGACACAAAATTGTGAATTTGAAATAAACTGCAAGAAAAGGGGTATTAGAGATCTGTACAGAGGCAAAAGTAACTGTGATTAATGAGGTAGTGGTTCAGAGTGGTTGTCTTCTTGGAGATTTCCACAATGCAGTGTTTTGAATAGGTGAACCCTGTAACTTTTGTAAGCTATTGAGCATATGTGAGGTTAAAGATATCAGGCACATTGAAATGCATGCAGCTGAATTATTGGTACATGAGCCTAATTTCTTAAATGTATGATTGCTATTGGAAAGTGTGAAAGATGTAAATTTCCAGGGATTTTTTTTAAATTCTGGCAGAATTGATTTGAGCATAAGGTGGAATATGATCTGAGATCCACATCTTTACTTAATCTGTTAGGACTAAGGAGAAATTACCTCACCTGTGGTTGCAAAATTTTTCTGTTGATTTGGCCTTTGTACCCAGAAAGTTTTTCAACACTGCTTTAAAATATGCTGCTGAAGAAGTCTTAAAATACCAGTAGGAATTTCAGTTGAATAGGAGACAACAATTTTTGGTTTATGCTGATATTAGTGTCTTTGTTGAAAATATGTCAGAAGCAGAAACGTGGAAATTTTCTTATGGGCTAATAAAGAGATTTGAATAGATGTAAAAAATAGTGAATTTCAAGATATGTTCATATCTCGTCATAAGGATTCAGGACAAACTTATAATTAACCCTTTAAACCCCGAATTAAATCCCATCTGATATTTGCTGGCATTATTAGGAGCTCACCATTTTCTCCACGTTAGCAGTATAAGGGTTAAATCATTAACCCTTAGGCTACTAATGTCATATATATATATATATATATATATATATATATGACATTAGTTGCCTAAGGGTTAATGGTATATAATAAATTATTTGAAAATGTGGCATAGTTCTGGAAAAAATACCAACAAATTGAAATGACCATACATTAGTGAAGAAATTAAGAGTAAATTAAATTCAAAGTATGTTCACTCCCATCCTGTTCAGATTCTGTCTTTATTCTGCTGTCTGAAAACACAGATTAAACTATATGAAACCATAATCTTTTCTCAATCATATGGGTGTGTAACTTGCTTTCTCACACTGGGGTATTTTAAAACTGAGTGCTGAGGAAAATTTTGGACCTCAGAGGGAGGAAACAACAGGGCTGGAAAAAACTGCATAATGAGGAGCATCATTATTTGTACTCTTCTTCAGGTGTTACTAAGATTGTCAAATCAAGGAGCATGAGTCTGTTAGAGCATGTAGGTTGGAAGAGAGGAGAGATGGATATGTGGATTTGTCGGAAAACCTAGAGAGCATTTGGAAGATTAGGATGAATTCAGTAACAGTTATTTTGTGATCTCTGACAGGTTTTTAGCTCTTTGGTGATAGGGGAAAACAAACAGTTGTTAGCTGCAATACCACTAGGTGAGAGAAGTTAGCTTGATCAGAAAGTATAGTCATTGACAGTGTGATAAGAATGACTGCCCCTTACCACCTTCAGTGGTATAAAACATTAATAACAGTACTTCACATTGTCAGCACAACTTGTTAACAGTGTGAAGTGCTGTTATTGTAGATAGCACAAGGGGTTGTCAAATGAAGATAAGTGTACAACACTGCATTGAATTGTTCACAGAAGAGAAAGCAAGAATCCCTTTTGCTATTGTAAATGTGTAAGTTAATGTACCTGAATGCAAATTATATAGATGTATAAACTGTAACTGTGTCTGTTCCAGGTGTAATATATCAATGGAATGTCCACTGGGAGATGATGAGAAAGACTGTAAAATGTGTGAGCAAACTGAATTTCAGTGTCGCAATGAAAAATGCATACAGCGCGATTGGGTATGTGATCAAATGAATGACTGTGGTGATGATTCAGATGAGGATGAATCCGTTTGTCACAATGCACACACCACAAATGGTAAATATTAATGAATATATGTTAGGAATCATATGGTAATATAGACAAACAGTGTACAAGCATATTTAATCTTTTTATAGGTGCTGCCGTGCCCTGTTTGGAGTACACTTGCAATAATGGAGAATGTATTTCAATGTCTTATGTATGCAATAATTTAGAAGACTGTACTGATGGTTCAGATGAACATGGTCGGTGTGGTAAGTACAGTGTTAAATACAGTTGAATGCAGAGCTGTTTACATTGTTCTTTATAAAGTAAAATAAAAATAACTTATGTTACAGACAGCATATATAAATAACTATTCATGCACCTTTGTAATGTAGTATCATTTTTTTTTCTGTAATTTATTTAGTTCATAGTAAATATTTTTTAAATTGTGGGAAGTTTCATTTGACAGACTGAAAGTAAAATAAGATTTTTGGTTCTGCCTTCGTTGTTGATGTATTAGTTTATCCTGTTTTTCCATATTGTAACCTGTCTTTTTGAATAATATTTTGCAACGTAACAGATATCACTTGGATTCATGATATATATATACTGCAGACTTATTATCCTTTTAACGGAGGTTGTGTCGAAATTTTCCGTCTACTAATAATTGGTAGATTCAAAATTTTAATTCTACACTTCGTTGCTTATGGAATGGTCTTTACTTTATGTATGTATGTACTTACATATGTATGTGTGTGTGTGTGTGTGTGCGCACGCGCGCGCGCGCGCGTGCATGTGTGTATGTACATACGCATGTATGTGTGTACGTGTGTGTGCGCACGCATGTGCACATACATGTGTGTACATGTGTGCATGCATACGTATGTATGTATGTATATGTGTATTAATTGATTTGATTTATATAATTTATTTTGTTTAATTTTGCTTCTGGGTAAACCATTGTAGATGGAGACAAGGAGGTATATTTGGAAAAGTTTTTTCCTGACTTAAGTGCAGTGAGTTTCATATTTTATGGTGATTTACCATGAGACTGTTCCTACTTTTTCTTAATACCTTAATCCATTCATCCCAATAGACATCAACATAACACCAAGAGAATTTATTGGATGTTTGGTAAAAGCATGTTCTTCCAGTTGCAGTACTATAATGTAATTCCACACATGTTACTAAAAACAAGGGGGCAGTCTGATAGAAATTGTTGGGCGTCTGGTCGTTTTTATTGAAGTTTGTCTTCATTTGATTTATCAACAGGAACATCATGCGGTATACTATCACCATGCAAAGACATTTGTTTTCCCACACCTCGGGGTCCAAAGTGTGATTGTTCAGAAGGTTACATCCTAAAGAATGATGGAATAAATTGTGCAGATATAGATGAATGTGCAGACAATGATGTGTGTGCTCAGGTGTGCAATAATACACGTGGAAGTTTCTCCTGTGCTTGTGACCCTGGGTTTCAGCTTCGGCCAGATCGTGTATCTTGTAAAGCAGTTGGTAAGTTAGTGTTGTTGCAATGTAAAGGATGGTACTGGAACAATACAAGGTATGGCTGTATGAAGAGTTGTTTTTTCATATATTAGTCTCCCTGTACTAGAGGTCATTTTATACAAAGAGCATAAATTGTGAACCTTAAAACCCTAGATGCTACCAAACATTAAATAAGCGATATACATCACTGAACTTCCACCATAATTTTCCGTCTCTTGCATGTAATTAATTTAGAGATAATTAAATGTTGTGTGGTGGTACAGCATGATAGAATTTACCATAACTGAAAATCTGTTCAGATCAATTTGACATCACCTACCATATACAGCAGCTGGTGCAGCTTCAACACCAGAGCCCATTGACAATTCAGATATATACCAGTATGTGCAGTAATAGCATAAATGGTGTTCTGGATTTGAATGAATTTTAGTTTAAAAAATATTTCCTACTGTTATCTGGTAAATAAGGCTCAGAAATTGAAATTGTAATTGAAAATCTTGGAGTGTTCTTTTGCAACAAATATAGTATCTTGTATGCCACTATGTATGGTATTACAGGTTTTTAATAATGCTTAAATTTACATTCTAAAAGTTTAATAAACTTGGTGTATTTCAGTATTCATTCACAGAAACAGGAATTTACTGAACTATCAACAGCATTATTTTTCTTCTAACAGACTGTGGAAATTTATGTACTTCTTTGGTATTCTTTAATTTTTAATGTTTTATTATTCAGTTACAAATTAAGGCACTTGATTTCCACAGGAGAAGCAATGCAGTTTATATTTTCGGCGGGACATCAGATCAGGAAAGTGTCACGTGAACTCCGCTTCACAGATGTCTTGTACCCTGACGCTGAAATCGGTGTTACAGGATTGGATGTGGATTCAGCATTACAAAATGTGTACTGGAGTGCAGGTAACAATTTTATAATTGGTTCGGTCAATTTGAGTTTCTTAGTCACTGCTTTTTATACTGTGCCATAATACACCAAGCCCTTGTTTTATGCCACAGTTGTGTTCCTGAAAAGTGGATATGAATCAAATAATACCAGCAATGTACTTAACAAATGTCACATTGAAGTGTGTTTGTGTAACCATTGTTTCCCTGGAAAAGCATGATGTACCAAATATTCTGAGCATGTCTGTAGCCTTCGTTATCCAGCATGCAAGTTGCGTGCACTGTATTTTGTCATCTGTGACCTGTCTGGCTGGACCATATTTTTCCACATTATCTCATAAATGGCACAGTATTAGGGAAAAGGTTATTTATCATGAAATGTGTTTTGATTTTCTTTAAAACTTTTGTCTGAAACATTTCTCATTTTAAGAAGAATTTAGTGAGGTCTCATAAATTTACATAGGCCTTCATGTATTGCACCCATTATTCTTGTCAGATTTTGATGAAACTTGGATTTTCTTGGCAGATTTTCAAAAAATACTGAAATATAAAATGTCATGAAAAACTGTCCAATAGAAGCAGAATTGTTCCATGCAGATGGAAAGACAGACAGACAGACAGACATGATGAAGCTACTAGTCACTGTTTGTAATTCTGCAAATATGCTTGAAAAAGGCATTAATAAAAAACAATGATGTCATAAGAAATAATGGAATGGGTAGAGGTTAATGTAATACAGCACAGCCAGCCAAAGGGCTTTAAAGTGAAAATGAGAGGCTATAAATTAAGAAATGGTCAATATTGGCAAGGGGTCTTAAAAAAATGCATAAAGCATGTGGGGCATAGAGGAAGGGATACATACATATGCCATTAGGAAGGCTCTGTACAAGATAATCAGGACAAAATTCAGTGGAACATATTACTTTCTTCTCTGTACTAAAGGTTTTAGAAAACGTAAACACCACGTAGAAAAACATTTGTGTTTAGATATTAATTAGGAGGTTAGTTAGAAGTGAATGCAGAAAAAACTCTAACTACACCTTTGAAAATGTGGCAGTTCATTTGTTAGGGAAGGACTGCAACAAACTGAAAGTCTAATCATGAAGAAATTAAGTGCAAGCAAAATATGGGGAATTACAGCTAGCAGTCCAGAATATTTTGTACAGTCTTATATTCAAAACTAAAATACAGACAACTCTGTAATTTTATCTTTTGTTTTACTTGGGTAAAATATTTCTCACATTAATAGAAAAATGAGGAGTCTATATTTGGTATGTGTGAGAACTGAGGGCTGAGGAGCATTTATTGGGGTTGTATGAGAACAGAAAAGGCTGAGGAGGGTTTTTGAACTTCAAGTAGTAATAGGAGAAACAACATAGTGCATACTGTCATGATTTGCACACTTCACCAAATATTCATAATACAAGGGCAATCAATGAAGTAGGATGAGATGAGTTATGTATGTACCACATCTGGGAGAGAAGGAAATGTATGCAGAATTAATTAGATAATCAGGAAGGAGAAGACCATCTTGAAGAATTGGTCATAGCAGGAAATATAATATTAAAATGCATTCTAAAGAAAGTGGCTGGGATAGCATAGTCGGTATAGTGACCCATCCAGACTACTGCTGGGGCCCACCCAACCCCTTGTAGGGTGAGTTTCAGGTCTCTTTTCCAGAGTAAAGCAGCCAGGGCATGGAATTGGCCACCCACTCCCATCTAATGCTGAGGTTAATGAAAGAGTAGAGATAAACTTCTACCCCCCTTCTGGGCCTTCATGTCAAGGTATAGGGTGAACTTTACCTTATTTTTAAGAAAGTGTGTGAGGCTATGGACTAGATACAACTTTCTCAGATTATGCTTCAGTAGTGGGCTGTTATGAACATAACAGTGAAAGTATGGCTTGTCTAGAAAGCAAGGAACTCTCACGAATGACATCACCCTTCTTAAGAGTGCTTAGAATTACATCAGTATGAAGTTATTAATATTATTCTGAATGGTAAAATACTTAGCAATATAAGTTACTGTGATAATTTACTAACAAAATGCAATACAATTTTCATGTAATGCTGTTAATTTTTCATGTTATCACACTAATTTTAGAAAACTGAAATCTTAACTCTTAATTTGAACATTTGCATGTAGATATAACTGGCACAATTTATCGGCTGTCACTGGTTGGAGGGAAAAAAGCTTATGTAAGTGGTGTTGGAAGTGCAGGGGACATTGCTGTTGACTGGATCACGCAAAATGTGTACTACGTTGAGAAGAGTGCACCCCAGAAAATACGAGTGTGCAACTTGGATAAAAAACGTTGTGCACATGTGGTTTCTGTGGGACACGACTATACTGTGACAAAACTTGCGATGGATCCCGTTGCTGGGTGAGTTGTTGAAGTTTCCCTTACGTAATGGCAGCATTGTCATGCATTTGGTAATGTATGTCCATTTTTAAAACTGTAAATCCCTTTTTTGTAAAGTGTAAGGAACATATATTTTCACACCCACCATGCTTTAGGTATGTGGAAGTATGAAATATTTAGTGTGACAGTGTAGCACAACTGTGTGTACATGGAAGAAAAGTAAAAACGTCTACAAAAAATGAAGCTCATTGTAGGTCTTTATACATCAGCAAAATTTATGGGACAGTGGATTTTGATACCGTTCGTGATCCACAGAAAAAGTTTTTTTTTTTTAATCAGATACTTAACCCTTAAAACCCTGAATTAAATCCCATCTGCTATTTGCTGGCATTATTAGGAGCTTACCATTTTCTCCACGTTAGCAGGATAAGGGTTAAATCATTAACCCTTAGGCTACTAATGTCATATATATATATGGAGCACCTATTCTTGATGTTTCTAGATCACACA
>Ga0268261_10001160_pt1 | contig 17723 bp, 12 predicted proteins | sample TergutNc150P1_FD_190353 | JGI IMG/M metagenome (GOLD analysis project Ga0268261, IMG submission 190353) | Nasutitermes corniger P1 segment gut microbial community from laboratory colony in Florida, USA - Nc150 P1 (SPAdes) (version 2) | ecosystem: Host-associated > Arthropoda: Insects >...
GAGGCCGTAGAGCACGACAGTGTCATCAAGGTCTTCAAGAGGCTTGCGGGGAATCTGCATTGCCTTACAGAACAGTGGTAAGGTGGGTAAAAGCCTTCAACGAGGGACGCCAAAATGTGGCAGACATGCGTCGGACAGGTCGTCCTAGTGTCAGTGAAGAAGTGTATGCTCTTACCTCGTTACTGGACGGTGATCGAAGCCAAACGATTCCTGAGCTGGCCCGAGAGACAGGATTAGCGCATACGACTGTGCTTCACATTCTGAAGGAACGCCTGGGCATGAGAAAAATTGCATCACGATGGGTTCCCCATGATTTGACGGAAATGCAGAAATGGCTACGATACGACGCTGATCGTAACCACTTGGAGCGCTATGAGCGCGAAGGAGGGCCTTTCTTACGCCGTATAAATTACACTGGATGAGACATGGGCCAAATCGTACCAGCCACAAATGAAACGTCAATCGAAAGAATAGCGTCATTACGGGTCACCACGAAAATCAAAAGTTCGTCAGAACCCCAGCAATGTGAAAGGTATGGTGATTCTCGTGTACGGCTGTGATGGTGTTATCCTAACGCATACCATTCCCCGACAACAGACCGTCAATGCGCAGTATTACTGTTCATTTTGGAACACAACCTGTGACCAGCTTTGAGAAAGAAGCGGCGACACTTTCTGCAGAATCCACCCATCATTTTGCAGGACAATGCTCGGCCGCATGCAGCGCAAGCTGTGGCTGATTTGTTCGATCGATGGGGCTGGAAAGTTCTGTACCATCCACCATACTCCCCGGACTTAAGCCCTTGTGACTTCGACTTGATTCCCGAAATGAAGGAACCACTTCGTGGCATTCGCTTCAGAACTGTTCCAGAGAATCTTCAGGCAGTAGACCGCTCCATTCGAACTATCAACACAACAGGCGCTGCTAAAGGTACCCTACGATTTCCACATCGCTGGCAAATGGTTGTACACAATGCTGGTGACTACATTAAAGGACAGTAAAACTTCGAAACATGTATCTATTTTGTATCAGTTGTAAAAAAAATAGTTGCCACTATTAAAGTTCCAACCCTCGTGTATGCAGACAATAGAGTCATTATGTGATCAAAAGCGAACACACTACTGCTGACAGCACAGGCACTATGAGATCATAAACGTAAACACAAATGCACACAATAGAGTCACAATGTGGTCATAAGTGTAAACACAAATGCAGATAATGTAGTCAAAATGTAAACATAAACGTAAACACAAATGCAGACAAAACAAGTCAATATGTCATCATAAGCGTAAACACAAATGCAGAAATTACAGACAGTATTTCTTAGACCATACAGTTACTATGTAATCATAAGCATAAACAAAAATGTAAATAATGTACTTATGTGATCATAAGCGTAAAAACAAATGCTGACAATACGGCCACTATGTGTTCCTAAGCGTGAAAACAAATGCTGAAAATACAGACAATATATGATCATAAGCAAGAAAACAAAAAACGAAAAACAGTCAAAATGTGATCATAAGCGTAAAGACATTTGTAGGCATAGAGGTTTTAAGTGATTATAAGCACAAACACAAATGTTGACAATACAATCACAATTTGATCATAAGATTAGCACAATTATAGACAATATGGTTATTCTATGATAATTAGCGTAAAAATAAATGTTGACAATACAGTCTCAATGTGAATATAGGCGTAAAAATAAATGTTGAAAATTCAGCATATATATGATCATAAACGTGGGAACAAATGCTGACAATACACCCACTATGTGATCCTAAGCGTGAAAACAAATGCTGACAATAGACTCACAATATGATCATAAAGGCAAACACAAATGTAGACAACACAGTTACTTTGTGATAATAAGCGTAAAAACAAATGCTGACAATTCAGCCAAACTGTCATAATATGCATATACACAAACTTAGCCAATACAGTATTTGATCATAAGAGTAAATTTAAATGCTGACAATACAGTCACAATGTGTACAAAAGTATAAACACAAATGTAGACAGTTCAGTTACTATGTGATCAAAAGCGTAAAAAATGCTGACAATATAGTCACATTGGGAATATTGGCGTAAAATCAAATGCAGACAATACAGTTATTATGTGATCATAAGGGTAAACACAAACGATAAAAATACAGTTATTATGTGACTGTAAACGTAAAAACAAATATTGAGAATACAGTTATTTTGTGATCATAAGCGTAAACACAAGTGCAGACAATACAGTCACAATGTGAAAATAAACGTAAGCACAAATGCATACAATAGAGTTGGTTTGTGCTCATACACATAAATTCTAATGCTGACAATACAGTTTCTATATGAACATAAGCGTAAACACAAATGCTGACAAAACAGTCAAAATGGGATCATAAGTGTAAACAGAAATATAGACAGGAGAGTTATTTTATATCATAAGCGAAAACACAAATGCTGACAATACTGTGAAAATGTGAATATCAGCGTAAACACAATTATAGACAATAGAGTTACTATGAGATTATAAGAGTAAATGCGAATGCTGATAAATTGTCAAAATGTGATCATAAGCGTAAAATAAGTGTAGATATTTCAGTTACATTGTGATCATAAGCGTGAACAAAAATGTTGAAAATACAGTCACAATATGAACGTAAGTGTAAACACAAATGTAGTCAATACAGTTACTATGAGATTATAAGCGTAAACACAATTGCTGACAACACAGTAACAATGTGCTCATAAGCGTAAACACAAATGTAGAGAATAGATATAATATGTGATCATAAGCGTAAACACAAATGCTGAAAATATAGTCACAAGGCGATCACAAGACTAAACAAAAATGCTGACAATATAGTCACTATTTGATCATAAGCGTGAAAACAATTGCAGACTATAGTCACTATGTGATCTTAAGGGTAAACAGAAATGTAGACAATACAGTTACCCTGTTCTTAAGCTTAAACAGAAATGTAGACAATAGACTTAATATGTGAACATAAGCGTCAACACAAATTTAGACCGTACAATTACTATATGTTTCTATGCACAAAAATTGCAGACAATAGTTACTAATTGATCATAAGCGTAAACAAAAATGCTGACAATACAGTTATAATGTGATCATATGCGTTAAACAAATGCTCCAAATACAGTTACTATTTGATCACAAGCGTGAAAACAAAGGCTGACAATTCAGTCAAAATGTGAACATAAGCGTAGACATTAATATAGAACATACAGTTACAATGAGATCATAAGACTTAACACAACTGCTGACAATACAGTTACTATGTGATCATAAGCGTAAACAAATATGCTGACAATACAGCCACTATGTGACCATTAGCATGTACACAAATATTGATAATACAGTAAAAATATGATCACTAGCGTAAACAATTTTATAGACAATAGAGATAAAATATGGTTATTAACGTAAACACAAATGATGACAATACAGTCAAAATATAATCCTTAAGAAAATGTAGACAACACAGTTCAGATGTGATTTTAAGCATAAACACAAATGCTGAAAATACAGTCACTATATGTTCATAAGCGTAAACACAAATTTGGACCATACAATTACTATGTGAACATAAGCGTAAACACAAATGCTGACAATACATTCACACTTTGAACATAAGTGTAAACACAAATATAGACAGTATAGTTACCATAAGATTATAAGAGTAAAAACAAATGCTGACAATACAGTCATATTGAAAACATAACAGTAAACACAAATGTAGACAAATACAGTTCATTTGTGAACATAAGCTTAAACACATTTGCTGGCAATATATTTATTATGTGATCTTATGCGTAAACACAACTGCAGAAAATGCAGTCAGTATGAGATCATAAGCGTAAACCCAAATGTAGACAATTTTAAAACAAAGTACATTTGGTTGGCGCTTTTGTTCAAGTTATTACAACGATGTACGAAACTATGAACCTGAAAAACAGTTAGTATGTGATCATAAGCGTAAACCAAATGCTGACAATACAGTCAATATGTGACCATAAGCGTAAACGTAAATGTAGACAACAAAGTTTATATGTGATTATAAGCGTAAACACAAATGCTAACAATAAAGTCACAATATGCTCAAAAGCGTAAACACAAATATAGACCATACATTTACTATCTGATCATAAGAGTAAACACAAATGCTGACAATACATTCGTATTTTGAACATAAGCCTAAACACAAATATAGACATTAAAGGTACCATATGATCACAAGAGAAAAACAAATGCTGACAATACAGTCACATTGAAAACACAGGCGTAAACACAAATGTAGACAAATACAGTTGATTTGTGAACATAAGCGCAAATACATTTGCTGACAATTCATTTATTATGTGATCTTATGCGTAAACACAACTGAAGAAAATGCAGTCAATATGAACTTATAAGCCTAAACCCAAATGTAGACAATTTTAAAACAAATTTCATCTAGTTGGCGCTTTTATTCAAATTATTACAGCGATGTACGAAACCATAAACCTGAAATAGAGTTAGTATGTGATCATAATCGAAAACACAAATGCTGACAATAGTCACTATGTGATCATAAACATGAACACAAATGCAAACAATAGAACCACTATGATCATAAGCATTAACACAAAAGAAGACAATTTAATCACAATGTGATAATAAGCATTGGCAAAAATGCTGACAATACTGTTATTATGTGATCATAAGCGAAAATATAAATGCCCACAATACAGCGACTCTATGATTGTAAGCGTAAGAACAAATGTAGAAAATACGTTCCTAATGTGATTATAAGCGTAAACACATTGTATACAATGCAGTCACTATGTGTTCATAAGTGTAAAAAGGAATGCAGACAATTGTCATTATTCGATCATAAGCGCAAACAAAATGCAGACAAGACAGTCACTACGTGATTATAAGGGTAAACACAAATGCAGACAATACATTCACAAAGAGGTTATAAGAATAAAAAGGAATTCTGACAATACAGACACAATTTGATTATAAGTGTAAAATATTAATGTAAACAAGAGTTAATATGTGAACTTAAGCGTAAACACAAATGTAAATAACACAGTTACAATTTAATGATAAGTATAAAAACAAATGTTAAAATTACAGCCACATTTGGATCGAAAGCGTGAACACAAATGCTGACAATAGAGTCACAATGTGATCATAAGCGTAAACACAAATTTATAATTAGTCACTATGTGATTATAAGCGTGAACACAAATGCAGTAATAGAACCACTATGAACAAAATCGTAAATACAAATGCAGACATTATAGCCACAATGTAATAATCAGCATGAACACAATTGGTGACAATACAGTTACAATATGATCATAAGAGTAAATTCAAATGTTGATAATACCGCCAATATGTGATTAGAAGCGTTAACACAGATGTTGACAAGAGAGGCATTATGAGTTCATACGCGTAAACACAAATGCAGACAATACAGTCATAATGTCATTATAAGCGTAAACACAAATTTAGACAATACAGTTTCTATATGAACATAATCGAAAACACAAATGCTGACAATAAATTCACAATAAAATAAAATAAAACCAAATAAAGACTAAACGGTTACTATGTGATCATAAGCCTAAAATCAAATGCTGACAAACTAGTCACATTAAGATCATAGGCGAAACAGAATTGTAGGCAGTACAGTTGCTTTATGATCATAAGCGTTAACACAAATGCTAACAAAACAGTCACAATATGAATGTAACCGTAAAAACAAGTGTAGACATTTTAGTTAAAATGTGATTATAAGCGTTAAAACAATTGCTGACAATACAGTTAATATGCGATCATACGCGTAAACACGAATGCTGACAATACAGCAGCAATGTGATCATAAGCGTAAACACGAATGCTGACAATACAGCAGCAATGTGATCATAAGCGTAAACAGATATGTAGACAACACGGTTAGCATGGAATCATCAGCGTCAACACAAACAATGACAATATAGTAACAATGAGAAAAAAAGCGTAGACACAAATGTTGACAATAGTCACTATATGATCATAAGCCTAAACACAATTCGAGACAATAATCACTAATTGATCGTAAGCGCAAACACAAATGTAGACAATACAGTTACAATGTGATCATAAGCGTAAACTGAAATGTAGACAGTAGAGATAGTATGTGATCACAACCTTAGATATAAAATCCTTACAATATAATTAATATATGATCATGAGCGTAAACACAAAAGCTGATAATACAGTCACAATGAGAACATAAACGTAAACACAAATGCTGATAATACATTTATTATGAGAACATATGCGTAAACAAAACTACAGAAAATGCTGTCACGATGTGATCATAAGCGTAAACCCAAATGTAAACAATAGAGTTAATATGTGATCATAAGCGTAAACACAAATTTAGACAATTAAGTAATTCCGTGATCATAAGCGAAAGAACAAATGCTTCCAATATAGCTATCATGGGATCGTAAGCGTGAGCACAAATGCTGAAAATACAATCAATATAAGATAATAGCGTGAACACAAATGCTGACAATATAGTCAAAATTCGATCATAAGCCTAACACAAATTTAGACAATACAGTCACTATGTGATCTTAAGCATGAGCAGAAATGCGTACAATACAGCCACTATATGATCAAAATCGAAAAACACATATATAGACAATACAGTCACAATGTTATCATAAGCGTAAAACAAATGTAGACAATACAGTCACTATGTGATCAAAAGCGTGAACAAAAATGAAGACAATACATTCACTATGTGATCATAAACGTAAACACAAATTCTTACAATACAGTCACAATGTGATCATAAGGGTAAAAAGAAAAGAATACAATGTTAAAATGTGACTATTAGCATAAGTATACAATTTTACAATGTGACTATAAGCGTAATCACAAACATAGATTTTAAACTTACTTTGTGATCATAAGCGTAAGCAGAAATGCTAACTATACAGCCACTATGTGATCATAAGCGTAAACACCAATTTTGAAATTACAGACATTATATGTTCGTAAGCTTGAAAACCAATGCACACAGTTCAGTCAATATGTAATCGTAAACACAAATGATGCCAATATAGCCACTCCTTGTTCATAAGCATAAGACAAATAAAGACAATACGGTCAATACGTTATTATAAGCTAAACACATATGCAGACAATACAGCCACTATATGATCATATGCTTAAACACAAATGTAGACAAGAGAGTCACTATGTCATCTCACGCGAAAACACAAATACACACACAATGCAATCACTATGTTTCCATAAGCGTAGTCACAAATGATGATAATTCCGCCACCATGTGATCATAAGATTAAACAAAAATATGGACAATAGAGGTTCTATGTGATCATAAGCGTAAATAAAAATTCTGAAAATACTGTCACAATGTGACAGCAAGCGAAAACACATAATTCGGACAATACATTCACTATGAGATCATAGGCGTAAACAAAAATGTTGAAAATACAGTCATAATGTGACCATAAGCGTAAAATAATTGTAAACAATAAAGTTATTATATATTAATAAATGTAAAAAAGTGCTCACAATACAGCCACTGTGCGATTATACGAGTGAACATAAATGGTGACAATACAGTTACTATGTGATCAAAAGCGAGAAAACAAATGCTGACAATGTAGTCATAATATGATCATAAGCGTAAACACAAATGTAGACAATAGAGTCACAATGTGATCATGAGAGAAAAACAAAAATGTAGACAATACAGTCTTTATGTGATCATAAGCGAGAACACAAATGCAGACAACACAGACATTATGAGATCATAGGCGTAAACACAAATGTAGACAATAGTCAGAATGCGGTCATAATTTAAACATAAATGCAGACAATACAGACACTATGTTATCATTAGCGGAAACAGAAATGCAGACATAATATTCACTATGAGATCATAAGAGTAAATATCAATGCTGGCAATAGTCATAATGTAATCATAAGAGTAAAACGAAATGTACACAATACAGTTTCCATGTGAACATACGCGTAAACACAAATGTACACAATTCAGTTATTATGATATAATAAGCGAAAAAAAAAATATTTGCTATACAGCCAATATGTCATCAGAAGCGTGAACACAAATGCTGACAAATAATCACTATGTGACCATAAGAGTAATTACAAATGCTGACAATACAGTCACAATGTAACCATAAGTGTAAACACAAAATTAGAAAAACAGTTACACTCTAATCATAAGTGTCAAACACAACTGCTGACAATACAATCACTATATGATCATAAGCGAAAACAAAAAATGCTGACAATAGAGTTATTATGTGATCATAAGTTTGAACAGAATTTCTGACAATAAAGTTAATTTGTGATCATAAGCATAGTACCAAAAGTTGCAAACAACAGTTACTATAAGATCATAAGCCTAAACACAAATGTAGACAATTCAGTTGCTATGTGATCATAAGCGTAAACACAAATACTGACAGTATTAGAGTAAACACCAATGCAGACAATAGAGACAAAATATGTTCATAGCCGTGAACACATGCTGAAAATAGAGTTATTATGTGCTCATTAGATTAAACACAAATGCTAAAAATACAGCAAATTTGTGATCATAAGCGCGAACACAAATGCAAATATTAGAGTCTAAATATAATCATAAGCGTAAACACAAAATTAGACAATACACTTTATATGTGATAACAAGCGTTATCACAAATGCTGACAATACAGACACTATGTGTTCATAAGCGTAAACACAACTGCTGAAAATGCAGCCACGATATGATCATAAGCTAAAACACAAATGTTTGCAATACAGTCACAATGTGATCATAAACGTAAACACAAATGTAGGCAATATAGTTATTATGCGATTATAAGCGTAAACACAAATGCTGACAATACAACTACTATGTGATCATAAGGGAAAAATTCAAGTTATGACAATACAGTCAGAATGCGATAATAAGCGTAAAAACAAATGAAGACAATAGAGGTGTTTTGTGATCATAATTGAAAACAAATATCCTTACGATACAGTTACGATGTGAACATAAGCGTGAACACAAACACTGAAAGTACAGTCACAATGTAATAATAAGCGTATACTGAAATGAAAACAATAGAATTTCTATGTGATCATACGCGTAAACACAAATTCTGATAATACAATTACCATGAGATTTTAAGCGTGAACACAAATGCTGACAATACAGTCTCAATGTGATCATAAGTGTAAACACAATTTTAGACAATACTGTTACTACGTGATCATAAGCGTAAGCACAGATGCTGACAATACAGTCTCAATGTGATCATAAGTGTAAACACAATTTTAAACAATAATGTTACTACGTGATCATAAGCGTAAACACAAATGCTGACAAAAAAGTTACAATGTGATTATAAGCGAAAATACAAATGCTGACAATAGAGTCACAATGATGTCATAAGCGTAAACACAAATGTAGACAATAGAGTTTCTATGTGATCATAAGCGTTAACACAAATTTAAACAATAGAGTTGCAAGGTGATCATAAGCGTAAAAACAAACGCTGACAATGTAGCCACTATTTCAATATGAGCGTGAACACTAATGCTGACAATACAATCAATGTGTGAACATCATAGCCAACAACATTTTTGACAATGCCGACAATATATGTTCGAAAGCTTGAATAAGAATTCTGATAATAATCTTACAATATGATCATAAGCGCAAACAGAAATTCTGCCAATACAGCCACAACGTGATCATAATCGTAAATAAATATGTAAACAAAACAGATATTGTGTGGTCATAAGTGTAAAAACAAATGCTCACAGTACGGTCACATTATGATTATAAATGCAAACACAAATGTAAACAAAACCGTTACTAGGAGATCGTGAGCGTAAATACAAATGTATACAATACAGTTACCATGTTATCATAGGCGTAAATAAAAGTGCTGAAAATACAGTTGGAATGTGATCGTAAATACGAAAAAATGCTGAAAATACAAATTGTGTTCATAATCGTAAACACAAATATAAACATTACCGTTACTATGTCATCATAAACGTAAACACAAGTGCTGGCAATACAGTTAATATGTGATCATAACCATAAATACAATAATGACAATAGAGTAAAATTTGATCATAAGCGTAAACACAAATGTAGACAACACAGAAAATATGTGTTCATAGGTGTAAAAAAGAAGCTGAAAACAAATCAGAATGTGATCATAAGTGTGACCACATATGCTGATATTTCAGTCGCAATATTATCATAAGCGTAAACACATATGTAGAAAATACAGTCAAAATGTGATCACAAGCCTAAACCAAATGCTGCCAATACAGTCACAATGTTATCATAAGCGTGAAAACAAATGCTGACAATACAGTCGCAATGAGATCATAAGCATAAAAACAAATGCAGACAATACAGCCACTATGTGATCATAAGCGTGAACACAAATGCAGACAATGCAGTCAAAATATGATCATAAGCCTAAACACAAAATTAGACAATACAGATAATTTGTGACCATAAGCGTGAAAACAAATACACACACTACAGTCACTATGTGCTCATATGAGTAAACACAAATGCTGACAATACAGTCACGTCATCAAAAAGCGAAAGCACAAATGGCGACAATACAGCCAAAATGTGATCATAAGCATCTACCCAAATGCAGACACTAGAGTCCCAGTGTGATCATAATCGTAAACACAAATGTAGACAATACAGTTATTATGTGATCATAAGCGTAAACGCAAACGCTTGCAATACAGTTTCTATGCGATTTTAAGTGTAAACACGAATGCTGACAATACAGTCAAAATATGATCATAATCGCTAACACATATGTAGACAACACAGTTAATCTGTGATCTTAATCGTAATCAAATATGCTGACAATACTGTTATTTTGTGATCATAAGCCTCAACACAAATGCTGAAAATATAGCCGCAATATGATCATAAGCGTAAACTCAAATAAAAACTACACAGTTACTATGTGATTATAAGCATAAATACTAATGCTGACAATAAAATTACTACGTGATCTTAAGCGAAAACTCAAATGCTTACAATATAGCCACTATGTGATCAAAAGCCTGAACACTGACGCTGATAATAGTCTATATGTGACAATAAACGTCAAAAAATTTCTGTCAATTCAGTCACTACGTGATCGAAAACGTGATCACAATTTCTGACAAATTTAATATGTGATCATAAGCGCACATACGAATGCTGACAATACAGCAACAATGTGATCACAATCGCCACAACAAAACAGTAACTCTGTGGTCATAAGCGTGAGAACAAATGGTGAAAATACAGTAAAAATGTGATCATAAACTTTAATACAAATGTAAGCAAAACAGTTAGTATGTTATCATAAGCGTTAACACAAATGTAGACAATAGAGTTACTATGTTATCTTAGGCGTAAATGCAAGTGCTGTCAATACAGTTTCAATGTGATCATAAGCATGAAAACAAATGCTGAAAATAGAGTCAAAATGTTGTCAAAATCATAAACACAAATGTAGAAAATAAAGTTACAATGTGATAATAAGCATTAACACAGATGTTGACTATAGAGTACAAAATTGATCATAGGCGTAAATACAAATGTAGACATAACAGATAATATATGATCATAAGGGTAAAACCATATGCTGACTATACAATAACATTAAGATCATAGGCGTGAACAAATATGCTGACAATACAGTCGCAATATGATCATAAGCCTAAACACAAATGTAGACATACAGTCAAAATGTGATAATTCGCGTAAACACAAATATACACAATACAGTTACTATGTGATCAAAAGCGTAAAAACATATGTAGACAATACAGTTACAATAAGATCATAAGCGTAAAAACATATGTAGACAATACAGTTACAATGAGATCATAAGCGTAAAAACATATGTAGACAATACAGTTACAATGAGATCATAAACATAAAAACAAATGCAGACAATATAGCCAATATGAGATCATAAGCGTCAATACAAATGAAGACAATGCAGTCTCAACATGATCACAAGCCTCAACACAAATGCTGATAATACCGTCACTTATTGACCATAAGCGTAAACACTAATGCAGACAATACCGACACTATGTGATCATAACAGGGAACACAAAAGCAGAAAATACAGTCAATATATAATCATTAACGTGGACAATACATTCACTATGTGCTAACGAGCTTAAAATCAAATGCTGAAAATGCAGTCACTATAGGATAATAAGTGTAAACACAAATGATCACAATAAAGCCACTATGTTATCATAAACGTGAACACTAATACGCACAATATAGTCACAATATGATCAAAAGCTTAAACACAAATTTCGATAATACACTTACGATGAGATCATAAGCGTAACAGAAATGCTGACACTTGAATTGCAATGTGATCATAAGCGAAAACACGAATGTTTAGAGGGCACTTACTATGTGATCATAAGCGCAAACGCAATTGCTGACAATTTTGTAATTATGTGATCATTAGCGTAAACGCAAATGTAGACAATACGGTTTCTATGTGATCACAAGCGTAAACACAAATGCTGAAATTACAGCTACAACGTGTTCATAAGCGTTAACATAATTGCTGATAATACTGCTAGAATGCGATCATAAGCTTAAACACAGCAGTAGACAATAGAGTTACAATTTGATCACAAGCGTAAACACAAATGTGGACAATAAAGTTACTATTTGATCATAAGCGTAAACACATATTTAGACAATACAGATTATATGTGATCATAAGCGTAAACGAAAATGCTGAAAAAACAGTCCCTATATGTTCATAAGCGTAAACACAAATGCTGACAATAAAGAAACTATGTGAACATAGGCGTAAACAAATGTACAAAATACTGTTCCTATGTGATCATAAGCGTAAACACAAATGTAGACAATAGAGTTACTATGTGATCACAAGCGTAAACACATATACTCACAATACAGATATATGTTAACACAAGCGTAAACAAAAACGCAGACAATACAGTTACTATGTGATCATAAGTGTAAACACAAATGCTGAAAATACAGTTATTATATGACCATAAACATGAATACAAATGTTAACAATACAGTCACAATTTGATCATAAACGTAAATACAAATGTAGACAATACAGTTACTATGTGATCATAAACGTAGACACACATGCTAAAATACATTTTTTATGTGATCATAAGCGAAAACACAAATGCTGACAATAGAGTCACAATGTGATTATAAGCCTCAACACGAATGTAGACAATACAGTTACTATGTGATCATAAGCGTAATCATAAATGATGACAATACAGCAACTATGTGATCATAAGCGTGAACACAAATACTGATAATACAGTTAATATGTGATCATAAACATAAACGCAAATATAGACAATACAGTTACTCTGTGATCATAAGCGTAAAAAAAATTGGCAATAAAGTCACTATATAAACTTAAGCTTAAACAAAAATTTAGACAATACAATTAATTTATGATCATAAGCGTAAACACAAGTGCCGACAATACACTTAACTTGTGATCATAAGCTTTAACAAAAATGTTGACAATACAGTCACAATGTGATCATAAGAGTAAACCCAAATATAGATAATATAGTTACAATGTGATGATGGGTGTAAACACAAATGTAGACAATACAGACTCTACGTGATCATAAGCCTGAACAAAAATGCCGAAAATTCAGTCTCTATTTTATCATGACCGTAAACATAATTGCTGACAATACAGTCACTTTGTTGTAATAAGCGTGAACACAAATGCTGACAGTACAGTTTCAATGTGATCATAAGCGTGAACACAAATCCTGACAATACAGACACTATGTGATCATAAGCGTGAACACAAATCCTGACAATACAGACACTATGTGATCATAAGCGTAAAATCCAATTCTGACAATACAGTCACAATTTGATCATAAGCTTAAACACAAATACAGACAATACAGTTACTATGAGATCATAAGCGTAAACACAAATGCTGACAATGGAGGTAAAATATGATCTTAATTCGTGAACAGAAATATAGACCATACAGTTAATAGGTGATCATAAGCGTAAATATAAATGCTGACAACACAGCCAATTTGTGTTCATAAGCCTGAACACAAATGTTGACAATACAGCCACTATATGATCAAAGGCGTGACCACAAATGCTTACAATAAAGTTATTATGTTATCATGTTCGTGAACACAAATGTAGACAAAGCAGCCAATATGTTGCCATAAGTGTGAACAAAATTCCTGATAATCCATTCATTTTATGATCATAAGCGTGAACACAATGTAGCCAACAGGGTCATTTGTGATCATAAGTTTAAACACAAATGCAGACAATAGAGTCGATATGTGATCATTAGCGTGAACACAAATGCAGACAATTCAGTCACTATGTGATCATAAGCGATAACACAAATGCAGACAATACAGTCACTAAATGATCATAAGCGTGAACACGAATGCAGACAATACAGTCACTATGTGATAATAAGCTGAAACACAAATGCAGACATTAAGTCACAATTTGTTAATAAGCGTTAACACAAATGCAGACAATACAGTCACTATATGATCATAAGCGTGAACAGGAATGCAGACAATACAGTCACTATGTGATCGTAAGCGTAAACACACATGCAGACAATACAATCACTATGTGATCATAAGCGTGAATACGAATGCAGACAACACAGTCTCTATGCGATCATAAGCGTAAACACAAATGCAGAATATACAGTTGCTATGTGATTGTAAGCGTTAACACGAATGCAGACTATACAGTCACTATATGTTCATAAGCGTGAATACTAATGCAGACAATACAGTCACTATGTGATCATAAGCGTAAACACTAAAGCAGACAATACAGTCATTATGTGATCTTAAGCGTGAACACAAATGTGGACAATACAGTCACCATGTGATCATAAGCGTAAACACAAATGCACACAATACAGTCACTATTTGATAATAAGTGTAAACCCAAATGCAGACAGTACAGTCACAATGTAATCATAAGCGTGAACACAAATGCTGACAATACAGTCACTATGTGATTTTAAGCTTAAACACAAATTCAGTATATACAGTCCCTATTTGATCGTAAGCGTTAACAGGAATGCAGACTATACAGTCACTTATGATCACAAGCGTGAAAACGAATGCAGGCAATACAGTCACTATGTGATAATAAGCGTAAACCCAAATGCAGGCAATGCAGTCACTTTATGATAATAAGCGTAAACACAAATGCAGACAATATAGCCACTATTTAATAATAAGCGTAAACCCAAATGCAGGCAATATAGTCACTATATGATAATAAGCGTAAACACAAATGCAGACAATACATTCACTATGTGAAAATAAGCGTAAACCCAAATGCAGGCAATGCGGTTACTATGTGATTATAAGCGTAAAGGCAAATTCTGACAATACAGCCACCCTCTAACCGAAGTTAACGACCAGAATTGCCTTAACTCGACTTCAATTCGAACTCCCACAGAATGCTATTACATTTTAATTTCTGAACATATTTCTCTATTTCGTTGCAGAATCTCTGTTCCTATTCTTTTGCAACAGCAAAACTACTTATTTGAATGCCCCTCGACCCGCTGGAGGGTGTATATTCCACCATATTTCGTATTTTCGTCTTACGACCTGTACAAGTGTAGGGCAAATTTTGTTTTTTAATTTTGTTGTATTTATATGTGGTTGTGTCATTTTGCGTAACATGCAGGGACCTTTCTATATTACGTTAAATTGTGGAACATACGACAAGGAAACCCTTTGCTTTGCGTCAGATTGTGCAATATGTAAATATAAGAAACCCTGTACTGTGTCACGAGTTTCGCAGCGCGCGCTATAATTGCTGTTTAATGCAGCTACTTCTTTGTGCTGAAGAACTTTGTAGAACATTTTGATCACGTGAGCACGCGAGCCGATACTAGATCGCGTCCTTTTGCCTTGGCACACTACTAGCCGTCGCTCATGCGTTAGGACGTGTTGCATTGCTCCGTGCAACAATTGAAAGCCGTTGGTCCACCAGTGACAACGCAATTCTGTTTCACACAACAAGTGTAATTGAAAGCCGTCGCTCATACCACTGAGGACGCACGATACAAGTGTAATACTCACAAGGTGATATTTGGTGCTACGCATCGTGTATTCACACATGGTGAACTTACAGTGCTACGCCTAAATTAAGTGTTTATTACTCACACTTCTCATGATGAGAATCATCGAAACCATTTTCCCAAGAACTGTGTTGCAAACCATTTAGGCTGAACTTAGAAAAATAATTTTGTGTGCATTGAAATTAAACTTTATACCTCAACTATTAATCAGTGTAACCAAGGAATTTAACTTGTAATATATATATGATTGCTGTGTAGACCAGCGTATTTAATTATTTCTATTCATCTATTTCTATGTGTTGGCGATAGCAGAGCGCCTACATTTAATTGGTCCCACCGGGCCGGATTTACACAGCGATCATTCAGTTGGTCTTACTGGGTAGGATTTATTTGGTCATTTTGCGCCGAATAAAGTTAATTTGTGCGGGCAGGCACTATGCAATAGTTTCGTAACAGCATAACTTCAGGTATTACGCAGTGGATCACGTAACTAATGCAAGGCATATGTAACGTCCGCCATCTTTGGGTATGGACCGACCAGTGTCACTTAGCAACAGCGTAACGCAGCCATTTTGAGTCTGAATCCAATACAGCGACAGTCACTGAACGTTCCTGATCACATTCGGCACTCCGCTACAACGAGGCGGGTGGAAGGGGAACTCGACCGACCACTGACGTCAATTACATTGAAGCAGTCAGGCGGGTAGCAACTAGGTCATTCACCCAACACAGCTGTTCCACAACTTAAGAGCAACATGGATACTCTCAAAAGGCTACAACTTGTCAGACAGCGTGCAGTAGCAAAAGGGAGCCTCACTCGCATGCAGAATTTATTGAAACAGGTGATCGTAAACTGAATGATATGCAGGTGAGATTTGAAGAACTTCCAAATATTTACAATAAATTTGAAACTGCTCAAAATGAACTGCAGTTATTTGATGATGTACATCATTCAGCTGACAGGCTACAGATTGAAGATCAATATTTTGCAGTTAAGACAAAATTTAATGAGTTACTTCACACAGCTTTAAGCCCACCATTGTCGAGGCACAGTTTCTCACACAGTAGTTCTTCAAGACATACACATGTTTCACATCATAGCAGCACTCATATGAAACTTCCAGTTATTTCGCTACCAACCTTTGAAGGCGAACTGCAAGTTGGCTTCATTATAAAGATACTTTCGAGGTTTTAATTGTAACAAATAATGCCTTATCCAACATACAAAAATTTCATTATCTCACTGCTTCTTTGAAAGGTGAAGCCAAGGGTGTTATTAGTAATTTACAGATTACTAATGAAAATTTTTCTGTTGCATGGAAGTTAGTAACGCAACGTTACAACAATCAACGGTTAATTTCTATGATGCATGCCAAGAACTTGTGTTGTTTACCTGCAGTTAAGAAATCAGACGCATCATTACTGCGTCAGTTAATAAATCACGTGTCTAGCCACATGAATGCACTAAAGGCATTATCACTTA
>Ga0268261_10001161_pt1 | contig 17722 bp, 3 predicted proteins | sample TergutNc150P1_FD_190353 | JGI IMG/M metagenome (GOLD analysis project Ga0268261, IMG submission 190353) | Nasutitermes corniger P1 segment gut microbial community from laboratory colony in Florida, USA - Nc150 P1 (SPAdes) (version 2) | ecosystem: Host-associated > Arthropoda: Insects > Digestive...
GAATGAATGACACAATAATGTTTTCAAAATGCGCATTCAAAGAGCACCAGAAGTATATAATCTTAATTTTCCTCTTGAAGGATTTTTGTGGTTAATATTGTCCCCTTTCTCAATAGTAATACTTTGAAGCTTTATTGCTTGAATAACCTCATAAACAAAGGTTATTTAATATATCCAGTGACTGTGGAGTGCGAGACGTGTGTCAGAAAATGCATTTGGGGTAATGGTATTCAGTTTTGAGTGTAAGAAGATTTTATTGCTTTGAAGAATGAAACAGCTGTTCTAGTGACAAAAATATTTTTGTTTAACACAACTGGCTGAGGCAAAATTCCGCTGCCGGGCTCCTTTATATCACAGACGGAATGGCTGATATTGAAGCGTGGGAAGAATGTACGTAATCGGTAAGCAAAACACTTCTGACCTAATACGTGGTCATACGGCAGCGGAAAGTGATTTGAATAGATACTGTAGTTACAGTGGAAACATGGGTGTAGTTATTTTAAAGGAAATTATATTCTGATCATATAACAGAGCATTATTTTAAAGCAATTGTCAGCTACGTAACGTTTTCATACACTATATTATACTATTCTGCAAACATACACATACATATAATGTAGGTGCCCCTTTACCAAAAAATGTAAATATCTATATCTGTTTACACGTTTTGACACTGAGGATCGTGAAATACAAACACCACGCAGCAATTAATGTGTTGTTTCAACGAGAATAATTTCTACATTTTGACTGTTATGTATGTGTGCACCAAGTTTTTCAGTTTTATTAGCTGAACAGAATTCCCAGTGCGACTGGATTTATTTTCAATTTTGTTTACTCTGCGGTGAGTTCCGGAAAATTGGGCTCCTGCAAAATATTCTACAGTACATTTACACGATCTTGTTTGCTTTTTTAGTGTTCATATTTCATGTTCTGGAAGCGCACGCGTTATTTCATAACCTTTAGAATCAAAGGTTTATGCTCGTTGTTGAATATATAAAGCATAGAAGTTTATTTTCAGACAGAAGAATAAAAAAGTAACCTCAGAATGAGGGGAAAAATCCCTTTTACGCTGTAGAGAAACATGTAGTTACACAATTGTTCAGGTTTTTCTCTCTCGATGGTTTAGCCAAGTTGAACCACATTCGGTTGCGGCCATCATTTTTTATCCTTCATTTGGTATGATAAATGTTTTGAGAAATGACATCATATAGTATTCTTTTTTATTGATTCATTCATTGTGATCATCGAAAGTGAAAGTGTTAAGGATGCTTCCAATCAGAAAGGCTACAAAAGAGAAAGTGAAACTGAAAATGCTGTACGTAAAGTTGGAAACCTTATACGATTTAGTCTCATTTGTTTAACAAGAACAGCCTTTTCTAAATTAAAATTTAATTGTTGATAGGAAATTCATACTACATCAATGTTTGTATTAGTGACTGGATACCGTCTGAAATACGGAGATTCAGTATAATAAAAAATTTACGCAAGAACTACAAACAATTAACTAATACTGCCTTAGGGGTCATAACCTTACAGGCACATATTAATAAATATGTTGCATCTAAACGTGCTTAAATTTTCATTTTATCACATTTTAACCATAAAATTACTAAAGAGACACGCGGTTATTTTAAACCACCCTACACAAAATTATTAATCTCCTTGTATAAGAAGTTGATTTCAATGTTGATTTTGTTTGTTAATGTTATTTTATTAAACAGGCTCTATATTCCTTTTTTGATACCTACAGACGTAGGATGGCGTGTAATGAAACGAATCATGTGGCCTAATCAATTTTGTTAATAAATTAAATAATTCTGCCATATTGAAGAGTAGTATTGAACTGGTAAAAGGCTATATTTTACAATTTTACTCAATGAATTGTGTGTTGCGGCCCCCATATATACATGCATCTTTCAAGGCTGAAAGCAAACTTCAGACATCCTTCTGTAGCCTTTAAGGGAAGTGACGTAGCTAACTCCCCAACCTGCCACTCAGAGAGCAACATTGGAACTGCCGGCGTGGCAGTAAAACCGAGGGTCAACATAGAAAGCAGTTTGTGTCTTGGTATCTCATTGATGGTAATTTATGTCTACTCTACATGTGGTGTATTTTAAAGTCTGTAAGATCTTGGTACGTGAATCTTAAAACCTGGCGTTGATATACAGCAAAAGAAAATCTGTGGAATAATTCTGCTGAATTTTTTACATAACCAACATGTTAGTACTTCACGTTATGACGAACGGAAGAACTGTATTGTGAACCTGGAATTTCAGATGAAGTTTTCTTTAAAAATTTTAAAGTTTTTTTTTTACTTTTATGTTTGCTGGGAGGGCAACAACGTCTGAGGTTTGATAGACTTAATAAAAGATGTAGGGTTCTGGGGAGTTCGATGTGATTGATTATCCAGCTAGATGTTAGTAAGGACAATTTTATTTTCAGACAAACATGTATATTAATATTTGCATAAAGTGACGGAGAAATTAAAATACCGCTTTATGGTGCTTTTTGAATGTATGGTACGAAAGTGAAAGATCCATCGGTAGAGAGTTTCATGTTCCTGCGAATAATGAATTCAACCAACTTAATCACAATGCAGTGAGTACGGTAAGAATGCATTAATTTTGACCTTAAGATGAATTCGTCAGGCGATTCAGTTCCCCCGTCATTCTCCTTTCACACCTGAAGATTAACCTGAGCATAAAATGGGCTTTCAGATTTTGAGCTGCCGTGCAGTGCTTAGGGAGCTTAATTACATAAAAAAGGTGCTGGCAAATTGTAGACATTGTTCTTTGTCTTTCACCAGTGTAAGTAACTTCTAAACTGGAGCAAACTTTGCCCTGAGCGGGGAAACGAGTTTAATTTCTCCGTGGCCGTTAAGTGCCTTACAGTAGGTGATATCTGATGTTATGTTCCATTGTCGACGTAATGTAAATTCTTGTAAATAAAATTATATAAAATCGTGTTAATCGTGATCTATTCTCTTACGTGATTACATTGTTAGATACATACCATCAATGTGGTCACATTTGACACCGGAACAAACTTCCCCGCTGTCAGTTGGAACCCCTTGTTAGCTGTAGCGATGAGGAACATCAGACATCGCTGAAATGGGATAGGAGTTCCCACCCAGTCGCAACCGAATGCCGCATCTCTCACACTCTCCGCCTGAAAAATTTCACAATTAATGTAAGAAATCTCTTTGAAATGTACAGCAGTATATTGACTGTACCAGCTGCCTGACAAGCCCGTTTTACTCTCACTCATTGACGATCTAAAAGTATCCCGCAGAAAATAATTTCGTGACTTAACATCAACACATAATATCTCAATAAGTAGATCTGCCAAAATATTTATTACTTTTTGGTAGCTTTCATCATGTTTATGGTAATTTAATATTATATAAACCTCTTTTTTCTGCCCTTGTGGACTTATTTCATGTTGTTGGCAACTTCCTGCCTGCAGATTTACTCAATCACACTGTGACATACGTGGCCTGACATTCGAACTGAGTGATCTATTCTAAAAACAGAACGTGTTTTGCTACATAAAATAGGAAGTTATGTATTAATATGTGAACTAGGCAAACCAATGTAAAATAACGTAAAAATATATCACATATATATATAAATACAGCTGTTTCTTTAATTAAAACCTGGACTTTTCAGACTAAAATAACTTACCGACTTTAAAAGGCGTTCTTCATTAAACTTTCATTGCAAAGTTGCTGTATGACGCTGCATATCTAGCGGTAACTTATTGAAAGAAAGTTTATGTGTACTTAGGCGTATGTGAGGGTAATATTTGTTAAAAAGGGAAGTTACTTATGGTTGATATGAGTAATATTTAGCATTTTACTAGGAATCATTCTTTCTTCCTTCAAGGTGTTACAAGTGTTTTTTAAACAAAATAAGACAATTAAAAAATATAAAGCAAAAATGTTGTGCAGCTACCTTCTGTATTCGACAGCCGGATACATTTCCTGTTGTATCTTGCGTTATTGTTATATTGCCATCAACATGCAGTGGCGGTAGCCAGTTTAAAACCGCAAGTCACAGTCGTTTAACGGTTGTAACGCCGTACGATATTTACCTGCCGCTGGTTACCAGGTAGCGTGCCGTTACCACCGAACGTATTTTGTTTAACTAAGCTGTCGTTATTCGATAGACCCGTTCTTTATTCACTTTCTACAGACTTTAAATCTGAAGCGTTAATTTGGAAGGAAGGTTGTCGGGATTAACTCTTGTACTGTAATAAAACACACCCAGAAATTCTGTACATGTGTTACAAGAAAACATGGTTGTCGTATCTGGGATGGCGATTAATACCTTTGATTTTACCGCACTTGGAGAACACACTATTCCTAGATCCATTACGTTGTAATTTACGTAATAATTTGGCCTTCGTATTTCCTATAGCTTGCCACACAAAAATAATTTCACTTTTTATTTACATGTTACTGCAGCCTGTTCCCTGAAATTTAGTTGAACGACATACTGCCAAGTTACTGCCGTGGCCATATGTGTTTATACTTTCCGGCGACTAATATAATCTCCTTCAGAGATGTTTTACATTGTCCTGACTGTCGTATTTTTTTTGTAGCAAGAGATTCTGAACATCCAAATTACCATTTCCAGGGGATTTAAGTTACAATTCTCCTACTGTCGCAGTTCTGTTTCCTGCCTACAGTAACAATTGTTCAGATCGCTACGTGGTTTGAACGCTGACATTGATCTTTTACAGTGCAGTCTGATCTACTTACAATGAAATATATTATGGCACTGGATAGTGGAATTGACAAAATTGCTGTAATAATTAGATCAAAAGTGTAAACTGTGGTCAGTGGGCTGATCTCATATTGCACGACATTATTATTGACAACGATAAACAGTCTTTTAGAGTCCAGATTTTAAAGCATGTTGGCCTCATTTAAAATGCTTCAGGAATACAACATTCGTAAACACAATAGACTGCACACAGAGGATCATCACACGTCAGACTTTCATAAACGAGAGTTTCTTTTAACGTTGCTATAGTGTGTGTGCTGACAACCAAAACATCCACGGTGTTGCTGTGGATGTTAACGACTTGGGGAAGTGTCGTCTAGAATTCTCAGGCAGTTTCCTAGTAACAAATTTCGAACTCCATTGTGTGAATTTACCTTTATTTCTGTTTTTGCGTTACACAGGAATAAAAAATGTATGAAGACATAACTTTTGTCAGATTCTACTATACCAGATATATTAAGCTGAAGTTATAACGTCACAGTCATCATAATTGTAATTTGACAAAGAAATAATAATTATATTTTATTTAGTAAAATCTAATTAGCTATATACAAAAAACAAACAATATACACTCCAATATTTATAAGTTTTAGTCAAACGTTTCCTACTAAAATACTTCCTTTGTGTTGCCACCAACTCCAGAGTAAAATTATTACAAATGTTCTTATAAAGAGACAATATGGAATGTGATTAGTTGTGTCGTCACTCCATAACAATTAAAAATATTAGAATTTCAGTGAAAATTATGTAAGTGTTATAAATATACTTTAAAGTCTTTAATGCTTAATAATTTGAGAATTAAAGTTGTTCATTCTGTATGCAGTGATGCTTGATGCATTGATGTTGCGAATTTTAATCCAGCTTTTATGTAAATTGTAGAAACCTTCTACTCATCACCTACATGTCGGTAAGAAAAGTGTGATTAAAATACTTCATAAATATTTTGTTGCTTATTTGTATATTATGGATCTGATTAATGCATGGAAGACGGAACATATTAAAGTTGTGAACTCTAAGTTAGAATGGTGTTTCCTGTTTCTCGCCAAAAAGTTTTAAATCACTCAAATAAAAGTGAAATTGTTAATTCTTTATTCCAATGGAAAATAATAATCATATATTACAGGACTAAAAATTAGGATATGATAAATTCCTTGAACAAATTTTTTGTGTATGGCCAAGTATTTTGCAAAACTAATCAAAAATAAATTCATAATTTTAACACTTTGGATGATAAGCGCATAATAAATCGTCGGATACTTGAAAACGCGGTTTAAAATTTTGCCAATGTAGCTTTAATGCAGAACATTGTGTAGGGCAGAAAAATACCCATTACTCAATGTAGACTGCAATTACTCTACTGATCTGATGCTACATACACATTATGAATAAGCCGTGTTTAAAAGGTCAACAACATTTACAACAAATCATCTTGTCTTACGTGTTGTGACAACTGAGTTCCAAACCAGCAGATCAGAAGCACGTCACTAGCGTATGTTAAGTAAACATACACTCCTTGACTCATATCAGTATAATCTCCCCAATTCTGCAAACAAATAATGTATATAATATCAGCAGCACCGAAAGGATAAAATATTTCAAATAAGTAAGCTATTGAAAACTTAATACCTTAGGAATAATGGCGGTATGCAGATATATTTGAATTTTTATCGACTTTTAGGTGCTTTCGCAAATCGGTGTAGAGCGAATGTTGAGTTCGTTATGTTCGTCTGTCCGTCTTTCGTCCGTACACATGGAACAAATCGGCTCCCAATTGACAGATTTTTAAAAATAAACAATTCAGAATTTTTCGAAAGTCTTGAGAATTTTTTAAAATAGAAGACATCCACTTGTGTTTCAATATTCCCAATAAAAAAACAGTTTATTCTGTCAAGAACACAACAACAGTATACGATATTGGTATCTTACTAAGGGAACATTTTTCGTTCCTTCTTTAGTCCATTTTCAGGCTAACGTACCTAGGTAAAAAGTAGAATCAGTGCGTGTTATGTACTATGGGATCCCATATTACTTATAAAGTTTTCGCGAAAACCTTTAAGAATATACAAATTTGTAAAGGATAAAATATGATGTATATCTAAAAACAAAGTTTGAGTATTTATAATCAATAAGAAAGTATTATGATGCACTGTTTGAGACATATCTAATCGTATGATCACTCCAGTGTTCTAGTAGGTGTGTCTAAATACTTTTAGTCACAAAAGTACTCAGGATCAAGGTTATATATACATGCAAGTCATTTGAGCTATAGTCTACAGTCTGTATATTTGTATACAGATGTGCTTAATTATGATACTGTTATATATGCGCCGAATTAATTGGTGTATGTTATACACACGCAATTGGTATTAAACAACTCCTTGTGTATGTTGGAATTTTGGATGGTGTTTGGAGCATTCAAGTTCCACTCGGTGTTTGACAAATGAAAGTTTAGTTATTGTAGTTATACGACGTTTTTCTCGACGGTGCAAAAATTAGTCACGTCTAAGGAGCAGTAACTACGATAACTAAACATTCATTTGTCAAACACCCACAAAAACGTGAATGCCCCAATCCGAAAGTTGTTAAATACCAAATACGTGTATATACCATACACCAATAAACTCGACCTCTGTCTAACAGTATCATAATTAAGCGACCTGTGTACAAATACACAGACGTATAGATTATAGTTCAAATCGTGTGCATGTATAAATCACCTTAAACCTGAATACTTAGGTGACTAAAAGTTTTTAGACACACCTATCTTATCTGATTATAAATACTCATACATTGTTTTCTAGATCTACTACATTCCATTTTAACCTTTAAATATTTGTATATTCATAATTGTTTTCGCGTAAACTTTTTAAGTAACATGGGATCACATAGTACATAGTACGCAGCGATTGTACGCATAGAACCTTTTACCTATGGACGTTGGTCTGAAGATGTTTTAAATAAAGAGCGCAACATATAGTTATAAATAAATAGCAACTTTATATACCTTTGTTGTGTTCTTGACGGAATAAACTGGTTGTTTTATTGACAGTCTGTTGAGAAAATTCAAGTTTGATTAAAATATGACAAGAATAACAGTTACTTTGCATGAAGACATACGCACATTTATGATATCTTGCTCACTTATTCTTGCAATATATATTTCTGACAAAGTTTGTAATGAAAACCAAAACAGGAAATTGTTGTTCAATTATATTTGGAAATGAGCCATTATGAAATAATGCGTGAAAATATGGCATTGCAAGACAAATCACATATTATAATGCTATCTTTGGCCAGGTAATAAAACAGAGTCATAAATATAAATATATATATATATATATATATATATATAAAGTAACGAAACAATTGATGTCCTCATTTCTTCATAAAAGAAGTTCAAATCTATCTAGACAATTACTTAGCTTGAGTTACATTTCTTATTCTTTTCAAATAGTCTGAGTTAAATGGAAGTAACATTAAATTACTGAGTGGCTTATTGCAAAAAAAAGTTTTTTGTAATATATGTCTTAAAATTACTACATGTTTTCCAACTTCATAAGTATTTAGTAGTAACATAGCAGGTGAATTTTCTTTCTGTGAAGATGTAAGGCAAACCCATCAAATGAGGACAAATCTTGTCAACTGTACGGCACTGCCAGCAGTATGAATTACGCCGATTGGAATCCTTAACTATGTCAAAGCCCTTCGCACTTTAAAGAAGGCCGTTTGATGTACTTTAGAAGAATTAAACATTTCCATGAAAGTAATTCCAATTAAAACATTAATAAGGCATTTATGGTGAATACATATTTCAAATTTAGAAAAAGTTTAATTAAAAAGATAATAAATTTTATATATATCGTGGACACCAAAATGTGTCTGGTTGACAGTGTGAGAGCTACAAAGTGTGACAGCTATACAGTGCGAAAGCTACAATGTATGACAGCTAAACTGTTTGACTGCTACACAGTGTGACTCCTATACATTATGACCACTACACAGTGTTGCAGTTACACATTGTGAGAGCTACATAATGTTACTGCTAAACAGTGTGACATCTACGCAGTGTGACAGTTACACAGTGTGAAAGCTTCTCTGTGTGACAGCTACACACTGTGACAGTTACACACTGTGACAGCTACACAGTGTGATTGCTACACAGTGTGAAAGCTACCCTGTGTGACAGCTACACACTGTGACAGGTACTCATTGTGACAGCTACACAGTGTGACTGCTATAGAGTGTGACAACTACATATTGTGACTGCTACAGTGTAACAGCTACACAGTATGACTGCTACACATTGTGACAGCTACACATTATGACTGCTACACGTTGTGACAGCTACAGGTTTTGACAGCTACACATTGTGACAGCTACACATTGTGACTGCTACACAGTGTGACGCCTATACATTATGACCTCTACACAGTGTTACAGTTACACATTGTGAGAGCTACATAGTGTTACTGCTAAACAGTGTGGCATCTAGGAAGTGTGACAGTTACACAGTGTGAAAGCTACTCTGTGTGACAGCTACACACTGTGACAGTTACACACTGTGACAGCTACACAGTGTGACTGCTACACAGTGTGAAAGCTACCCAGTGTGACAACTACACACTGTGACAGCTACTAATTGTGACAGCTACACAGTTTGACTGCTATACAGTGTGAAAACTACATATTGTGGCTGCTACAGTGTGACAGCTACACAGTATGACTGCCACACATTGTGACAGCTACACATTATAACTGCTAAACGTTGTGACAGCTACAGGTTTTGACAGCTACACATTGTGACAGCTACACATTGTGACTGTTACACAGTGTGACAGCTACACAGTGTGATTGCTACACAGCATGATTTTTACACACTGTTACAGTTACACATTGTGAGAGCTACATAGTGTTACTTCTACACTGTGTAACATCTACACAATCTGAAAGCTACACATTTCGACTGCTACACAGTGTGACTGCTACACAGAATGACCGCTACACAATATTACAACTACACAGTGTGACTGTTACACATTGTGACAGTAACACTCCCTGACTACTACACGGCGTAACCGTCACACAGTCTGACAGCTTCACAGTGTAACAGTTGGCACAGTTTGATTGCTACGTAGCTCCCCACATAGCAATCTGTTAATTGTGTAATAAACTCTCAAGGTGAATCAAAGATATATGAAATTAGGAACTTTTTAAAGTCTACTGGGCCTTTTATGCACGGTACATTTTGTTAAAGCTGGGTGGGTAAAAACGCCACTTAAATTTCTCAAAGAACTTCTACCTTACATCACAAGCACAGTGAATATTACATTCCATATTTGTTCCCGTATTTGTTACTATTGACTTTTGTGACCGCGAATTCACATGTATATTTTATTCTGTACTTATCAACCACTTATTCGTAAAGTGTCTGTTTGTGGAAGTGCGTTTGACGGGCTGAATATTATATAGTACTAGCGGTGGAGGGTAATACTATCTCTGTGCAGTCAGTTACAATTTATTTTACCGTGTATATGTTCATTACGTGATAATCAGTAGTGAGTTATTTTAAATTGTTGCTTACATTTATTTATATGCATATTATCTTAAACAAAAAAAAAATCTTTACCATTTCGGTTTTCATCCTTCTTGAAAGTCGGAAGTAACTTACAGGTCAGAGTGACATCATATGGGTTACGGAAATTTTTCTGTTAGAAATTGTGTTGAATTGTGTGAAGTGCTATACACTGGAGAGCTCTATGAACTATTTATACAAGCCGGCGTTACTATATTATTGACAACAGACAGGATTAGGGGGGGCCGTGCATAGGATTAACAGTGGCTTCAGTGAAAGACATAGACATTTCTGAATTGTAGTCCAGATGAGAAAAGAAATTTAGGAGGCATAAAGTCAGACGGAATGATGTTTTGTATCATGACATGAGCAATGTGAGTGCTATAAATTTCAGGATGAAGGCTAAGGGTAGAGATGGATGGTAGAGGATCCTAGAGGAGGCCAAGACCTATTTAAGGATACTGTATCACTGCTGCTGCTGCTGCTCTTATTGCTGCTGATGATGATGATGATGATAATCTCTTAAAATACAGATTTATTTGTGTTGTAACAGTAGTAATTACGGTATCTATATCTGATATATTTTGCACACAATAAATTAAAGTAGAGACATTTGATAGAAAGAACCATTTTAAAAAATCCAAAGAAAAACGGACGCTTGCTGCCGCCACTAACAGTGTACACAGCCCATAGACATACAGGAATCTATCCACACAAAAAAATATGTTCTCAGGAAATAAATTTGTTTCAAGTTGTATTTGATATCATCCAGTCGCACGGAAGCTATGCACTGCAATTCTAAGCAGCCCAAAGCAAAATACCGACATCGCTAGAGTTTTCCTCTAAGAACAGAACATAAGCTTTGTCACTCTAATCCATTCAAGAATTTTTTCCACCATCAAAAATAGCAAACAATTAAGGCAAACTGTCGTTCATCTCTGAACATCGAAGCTACACTTGTTACGCGGCTTACACGCCTACGTTTACAGGTGCACTGTGTCGTTTGTGTCTGCTGTAAACCAACAAACATCACAAAGTTAAAAATTCAGTGTCAGCAGCAAGGGAACTGGACTTATCATGTTCAACTCTTTCGTTTTCTAGAAATATAATTGTAATAGTTTGTATATTTAAAAATATAGAATATGTTTAGGAAAGAATGAATTGCTTGCTTGAATATCCGACTTAAAAAATATTTGATACATATATGTTTTCTTACCATTCAGATTTAAACTTTCAGCTTTCTTTAGTTTGCAAATCTTCTTACGTAATTTAAATATGTGACTTTTAGTAACTTAAAAATTTTTCGGAATTAGGTCTTTATTGATTTGTTATTGGGTTCAAGACATTACGGTCCCGATGCACCTAGGCCTTAATTGGTATTAAGTCATAACCTTTCATTAACTGTCAGGACAGTTAAACATTTCTACACAACGCAACGTTCAGGATTTAAGTAGCAAGTACAGACTGTCATTCAATCGGAAGGAATATTTCTTAATGTGGGGAAACTTTGGATATACTCAGAGTACCACACAGCAGTAGTTGCGTGTCTCAGCAAAGGCAAGAAGCTTGAGAATATGAATTTTTATCAGGAAGGGCTCTAAATAATAGATATGCCTTCTTATATTGATAGTTGTCAACTTCAAGCAGAACAATTACATTCCAAATTACAATTTTCTCTGTGTTTTGAGTCTTTTTCTCATTGTGTTAAAACTGAAACGAACAAGGGCAGTTAACATGCCGGAACTAAAATAAACGTTTTACATATAAAGCAGACATGAAAAGTATACTTCTTACAAAGACTAATATTATGGCATGTCTAATTCTGTACATAGAAATTTCGACAGCCATTTACCTTGAAGGAAAGGGTATTTGATTTTTAAGTGGATTTATATGTCAAAAAATAAATATATATATTTCGTTTATTATAATGGAGAAATGAAACAAGAAAGTGTTCAGGTTTTATAATTTGTCCTGGTAGAGTTTTCAAGCAAAGTTTCAATAACAAATATAGGAGACAAACAGCAACAGAGAATATTTTGAGACTTTTAATGACCAGTGTAATTGAAAAAAAAGTACTACTCTCATGTCTGAAGTAGTGTTGTAAGATATCTTTATGTGAAACCTGTTAAGAGACATGTTACATGTTCTGCATATTATAACTGACTCCAATACAAGAGCAGGTGGTTTGTCTGCCTTCTGAATGTGGTAACGGATTCACTAAGTCCTTTCTCCTAACCGGCTTATGGCATATTGGTAGGCCGCAATGATATACACAGTGCATTTCTTTGCCATATATATATATATATATATATATATATACCCACACACAAACATACTCACACACATATAAATGTCGATTGGTTTCCTACCAAGAAGATTCAGGTAAAATTTACATATACATCTACCAAATTTTAAAGCGTCGCATTTAATCAGTCAGTATCTTCTACTGTTACAACATACAACAGTTTCTATACTGTACCATAACTACAGAAAAAGCAGCGAAGCACATTGTAGCAAGTGAAATCAGAAAGTGGCCACACAGAGAGACATTCAGTGCATCTTCCAGTTGCTGCATAAACCTGTGAATTAAAGAGACAGGTGCTTAGAAAATAATGAACATGTTATTTGATAGAAGGATTTTCCCTTTTCAATTTACTTCACAAGCTATATGTGCTTATATATCAGAAGGAACGTTAAGAGGAAAAGTTTTCATGTTGTTTTATGTTTTAATTTTTGAAATAATTATTAGAAACAGTAAAGTAATTACCACTTCTCATCTATCGTGTCATTAATGTGTTATATTTTTTCACTTACTCCATTATATTCTGATGGTGACGAATGCAGGCACTTAATTTTGCTTGCAAGTCACAGTTTGCAAATGTATGAACTTGTTTATCTTCCTGCCCGCGATGAGACTTCATATGTTGTCTGATATCCAGTATGGCTGCTGTTACCTTATCGAACTGACTACATGCCACAGCGATCAGTGTGGTAACCACAGACATGTAACCACCTATAATACTCGTTGCTAGCAGTGATGTGAAAAACTGTAAAGGAAGTGTATATTTATAACATTCATTTAGGCTAAAATTAAGCCATTAAGGAATTATGATGTAAGTAATTTTAGCTCACACTAATGACTATCTGGAAATAAGAATTTTGAATTCATATTCTTACTTTCCTAGTTTTATCTGTCGTTCATGGAATGTATATTTACATCCAATCAAAAAAGGCTTTATTTTGTGATTGGATTGAATATACGACCTTACAGTTTCAAAACTAAAATATTTTGGTATGTCCGTTTAATCTGAATACCGTCGCAATAAATTCGTCGGTGAAAAATCTGGTAGAGCGATGTGAATACGCGAATATAAAGCATAGAAGGGACGGTGGATGTATGGAAATGGAGATATACTAAGGAATCGGACTGTTGGCGGTAACAATCTCTCTGGGATAAAACACACATAATATCCCTTATAAGATTAGATAGTGTATGGAACTTAGAATGTTCCTTCATATACCATTATTTAACTATGAGAATTGCTTATTAGTTTTCACTCTCTTGTTCTTTATGATATTGTTCCATTGCCAAATGGAATAAGTATGAAATTGAACTGGCGATCCCGGTGGCTGCGTGGTCTAAGGAGTGGGTCTGCGACCGCTCGTTTAAGGGGATTGGGGTTTTAAATTCCACTGAGGGCATGGAGATCTCCCTCTCGAGAATATTGTGTATTGTCAGATAGCGGTTTGAGCGTCGGACTGATCACTCGTCTGGGGAAGCACTACCGAGCGTGCTGTGTCTGAGTGATACATCGAAGCTCCGTGAAAAGAGAGGCTATTAACCGAATGCTGGCAGTGAACCTCAGAAAGAGAAAGAAAAAATATATTACTGAGCGCTAAACCTACATTAAAATCTCAAGTTCATGGTAGTTAGGAACATACGAATTTAATAACTTAAAATGAACTGTTGTACGCCAGATACAACTGTTTTTCCTTTTTCACATGTGTCAATGCGGGTTTGATTCGATGTATAGTTGGGCTGGTGAAGTGAGGTGGGGAGGATTTTTAAATTTGTTGAAAATTTACACATAAACTGTGAGAATGAGGAGAATAGGTGTTATGTTCTTTGTGGCCGAGATTATTGTGAATCCTGCGCTTGACCTTGATGTGTAACAGAATCAATTTTCCTTACATCTGTCTCGAGTTTTTATTAATAAATACCCTTGCTAAATATAACACCTTATTAGGTAACGTATTAACAAAATAGCTAAATCGAACGGTTTGTATTTATGTAGCGCTATGTATTGCTATTAATGACAAAATTTTCCAGTTCTTCTTTGTCAGCCAACTGACCAACGCTCTGTAGTCGAACAAAATCGTGGAAACAAGGAAGAAACGACGACAGAAATAAATAAATAAAATGTATGTAAGGAAATATATCAGTTAACTCAATCTGTTACATTAAAAACTAATTGAGGAGAATTCTAACTTATAAACTGTTACCTGTGAGATGTTAACCAGTTCATAGAACGGTGAAACAGTCCAGTCGAAAGGGTACCACGCAGATAGTAACGTTTCGTGGTTTGACAGGATACGTACTGTTGATTGGGCGATATGAAAGCATAAGATCGCAATAAATGCGTTTCTGCTGTACTTAATTGTCAGCGGGATCCATCCTGCAGCTGTCATGCGTCCGGTGTGAGCGTCTCTGGTCGGCAGATCTTCCCACGTGAAGCTGTCTGCTAAGTCTATCGCACGTTCAATACTTCTTTGTCGAAATCTGAGACAAAGGAAAAAAATCGTTATCACAGGTTTATTAAATGTGAGGGAAAAAGTCAAAGGACAGCAGGAAGCTTTTGTCTTGTGTTATGAGATTTTGAACAATAAAATTCTTCACAATTAGGATTCTGAATTCAGGATATAAAATGTTCTGTCTGGTGTGGGGGCCATTCAGTTTTTGGTGTTAAAAGTTTCTATAATTTCAACGGGCAAGGAACCCTGTCACTGATAACAATATCTGGAATTTGAACAATACACATGTTCTATACTGGATCGTGGATGTCTGGATTCTTAAGTCAATGAGTTACAAAAAATTTTAGACTAAATTTACAGTTTTATCTCTAGCGTATATTCTACACTGACGTATTTCCGCAGAATGTGTAGACGGCGTGTCACGTAAGAACATGATGTATATACGTATATATATATATATATATATATATATATACACTATTTTTTACGTAAAACCATCTAATTTTTATAATGTGGACTAATTAGCTTAAAATAATTCGGTACTGACACTGTACTGTTCAAGTCCCAAATTCTGTAATATATTTTGGATGAACATTTACCACATTTATAATACTGCAAAAGTGACAGTTATGTTACTTACCTGCAGTAGGAAAACATCCACATAACATTAGTGAAAGGAATCAACATACGCATTGCCGTCATGGCGCGTCCCAAATCGTCCCTGTGTATGTAAACATCGAAGCACATGGCTAGATATGTTGTGATAGCACATATAGTCACTGTTACATTATAAATAGCGTAAATAGGCGGTAATTTCTTTATCTTTAACGGAACACCCGCCAATCTGAAGAGGAAAATCGTCGAATGGAAACGACATTCCGATAGTCCCTTGAGTTTTGTTTTTTCTCTTTCCATGTGAAAATAATTTACACAACGAGAAATAAGACCGAGTTTGTAATGCTCTCGAATCATTTGACAGTTCACATTTGTTTAGTATTTGTCACTTCCTCACTGCTCAGTACGTATCTGACAGTCAGGGATTTGTGCGTGTAACAGAGCTTCTTTACAAACTATTGCTACTTTTCGTGGCGAAGGATTGATCAATAGTCTGTTAAAGTGCATTATTAATAAGATACGAAAGTTAGTAGTGTAGAATCGTTTATATTCTTCCATGTAAATGGGGCAACCACCGTACAGTGTAAGTTTGGGCCATGGCATTAAAAACTTCTTAGATGGACGGAACTAGTTCACTGGTGCCACTAATTAATTCAGAGTTTGGAGAAAATTTACCGAATAAGAAGCAGATGTTTTATTATAAATTTGTTTGTCTTCAGTCAATGCGAAAATACTGGAGACGTAAAAGAATTGGGCGAAATACTATAATAAAACTCAAAAGTTTCTATGTAAATTACGTGTTATTCATCTCAGAATTCAGTGAAGCTTGAATCTTCTTAGCAGGTTTAGAATGATCTTCAAATATAAAATTTTATTAAAAATCTGTCCAGTGGGTGGCGAGATGTTGTATGTGGACAGACAGACGGACAGACAGATATGACAAAAATAATAGTTTATTTTTATTGATTTTCTTAGGAGCCTAAAAGTTAACAATAATATACTCGTAATGAGTATGGATTTTAATTTATTTTATTCGTACCTGTATGAGGTTACGATGTATTTTTAGCTTCTTTAATAAGAAATATTGATCATTAATGTCTGTTTTTGAGACAGTTCCTCCCTAGCATTAAATGCTTTTAGTCGCGTATCTCTCTCTCTCTCTCTCTCTCTCTCTCTCTCTCTCTCTCTCTCTCTCTCTCTCTCTCTCTGTGTTTTATTATTTTTCTTTGTAACACATTCTTCTCCTAGTACTGAAAATGTTAATCTCTTTTGTTACAAATGGAATTTGTGCTGAACACTCGTACATGACATTTGTGTCGGGAGTCGCGTGAGAAAACAAAATATTGATAAAAATAAGCTTTTATTTAAACAGTCAGGAATTTCTCATACGAAGAAAACGTATTCTACTTAATTGAGCAAGATTTATTCATTTATTGATCTACCATTTTTTCTGCTAGTAACGAAAAGTCAGTTTACTTCTACTGGTACTGAAACTGTGGATGTTCTAATAACCAACAAACTATCCGTCTTACCACTCGGCCCAGACCTCCTCCTCGAATGTGGGGTTTGTTTTTTGAAAGAGTATTTTTGTGTTATACCTTAAGTTTCAGTGCCTAAAATTGACTTCGAAAGCCTCTTGTGTAAGAAAGGCCTTAAAAGGACGCATCGAAGTTTCAGATGGACGGGACGCGCAGAATATGTGGCACAGATTGGTAATGTTCTACAGAATTAGCGTATATCAGTACATTCAGCTTTGCTTGTTTTGAGGTACGCAAAGTGTTAATGGCTTTCATGAACGTGTTTGTCGATACCGGGCAGCAGTTTTTAAACTTGAACAGTAGCAACCCAATATCACTTATGATGTCACCCAGATCGTAACGCAGACAGCAATCAATGAAGTAGCAGCACGTGACCTGAAACTATTGCTGCGTTGCCATTTCAAAATAGAAACTGCAACAGCCAGAACTCCATGTGTTGTGAAAAAGAGCTATATATA
>Ga0268261_10001162_pt1 | contig 17710 bp, 14 predicted proteins | sample TergutNc150P1_FD_190353 | JGI IMG/M metagenome (GOLD analysis project Ga0268261, IMG submission 190353) | Nasutitermes corniger P1 segment gut microbial community from laboratory colony in Florida, USA - Nc150 P1 (SPAdes) (version 2) | ecosystem: Host-associated > Arthropoda: Insects >...
CGATCCAAAAGTAATACAAATGTAATTGTTTAACCCTAAAGCATGTAATATTACTTTGTAATGGGGCATGCTGAATGTTAATTAAAAAAAACAAACACACACACACACACACACACACACACACACTAAAACGTACTTACGCTGTTACAGGTGTTACAAATGTAACAACCATGAATACACCAGACAACCTAATTTCTGGCAGAAGTATTTTCTTCAGACCACATACAGAGGTTACACATTTATGACCCAGAATTGCACCATTCGTAATGTCACTGCACACTATATGACAAAATAATTTACAACATACAATAAAATACACATTCCAGACTTGAACTTTCATACTGCAGCATAAATGATATTTCAACAATGATATCAGTAATATTAAACATCATGGTTACTAACCAACTTCATGGGCTGAGTCTTACTTGAAAAGCTTACAGGTCCACAGCTAGTCAAAAAATTCCCTGAATTTTTATGGAACCTGAAGATTCATTCCCATATTCACAGACCAATGCAGTTTATGCTTTTCCATCCAACTTATTGAAGAACCATATTAATATTATCCTCCTATCTATGGCTAGGTCTTGAAAGTGGTCTCTTTCCCTCAGGTTTCCACACCAAAACCCCTCTCCTCTCCCACATACGTGCTACATTGCCCGCCCATCACATTCTTTTTGATTTGATAACCGGAGTAATATCTGGTGAGGAGTACAGATCTTTAAGAGCCTCTTATGTAGTCTTCTCCACTCTCCTGTTACCTCGTACCGTTTAGGCCCAAATATCTTCTTCAGTACCCATTTCTTGAATACCCTAAGCCTATGTTTGCCTCTCAATCTGACAGACCAACTTTCACACCCATACAAAACAACATGCAAAATTATAGTTCACTATATTTTAATCTGTATATTTTTGGATGGCAAAAAGGAAGACAAAAGATTCCGCGCTGAAAGATAGCAAACATTCCCTGGTTTCAATCTGCTCATAATTTCTTCAAGACTGCAATTTTGATGTGTTAGCATGCACCACTGTATTTTGCCCTGATATTTATTCTTGTTCAAAAGAGTGGAAGCTACTGGGTGGTACAGGAGCACAAACGCATCGTGAGGATTTATAAATAACATATTTAACAATAACAATAAATTAGATAATTCTTTAATAATAATAATAATAATAATAATAATAATAACAACAACAACAACAACAACAAGTATACTCACAATTTGGCCAATGTTTATCTTCCTCCCCTTGCACAACGCCGAATGGATCTTATCAATGGTATGTTAATAGGAAACAATACTAAAACGAACACAAAAAATGTAATTTGACTAAAGCCATGGCCTTGAAACAAGGAACCTGTCATGTCTCCGTTGGGCAGTCCGAAAGGGAATTTGAACATGCAGCACCAGACTAAAATTTAGATTTTAGCAAGTCGTTTGTACTAGCACATACACAGGGAGATCGCTATAGCATATCGTTTGTACTAGCACATACAATGGTAGATCGCTCCATCTCGTATACACACAAGAAAACGTTAAACCATTGTAGCCCATGAGAATATACGGTGGAAACTACGTGTAAATAGTTACGATCTGTCCTCACTAATAGATGACTTACTAATTACAACAAAACTTCACAATCACAAGTTGATGAGCCATCAATGAATCTACATGTCTGTTTAATACTACAAGACGCTAGTAAACATCCCAGCTAACATTACTACCCCTACGGGACAGTTATCCTCGGTGTTTGTACAACTGACAACGCAACTCCACATTACAGCTACACCAGTGAACACATCACTCCGAAGCTATGGGAAAAATCTAAAAAAATCTAGAACTAAATTGCTTTTAAAATACCTTTAATACTGTCAATTCTATGAGTTTTAAAATGCTATGTAATAAAATTTTTTAACATATTATTAAGTCATTGGACACGAACCTTTTACATTTATCTTTTGCAAACATTATTGTGATCCCAAAGATGTACGCAGTTTTCTAACATTAATTGGTTCATAGTGAAGGCCTGATGATGACCCTATAGGGTCGAAACATGTATCCAATTTAGTAATAATTAATAAATAAATTAAGATGTGTTTGACAGACATTATCCTATTTTAATAGTTCCTAGACACATCGGGATGGCTTCCATCAAATTCAAAATGTAAACCCTAAATTATGAGAATGAAGCTATACACTGCGAAGGGCATGCCAAGTTGCTGAGTTGCTGGAAGTACGTTCAGTATTATCATACAAAAATGTTAATTATTTCATAATCTAATTCAAATTAACATCTTATTTCATGATGAAGGAGAAAGGGGCCAAATGTTATGATGAAAAAACAGTGAACTTTGAATTTCATTGTCATAAAGCGGCACCCACTGAGTCTAATACACATAAATTGGAGAAAACCCCCAGCTGGCACTTTGTTAGATGTGACATGATATGGAAGACCATAGAAATATGCTCATTTTGAGGAATCAGTTTTTCAGTCTCTCAAAAACATGACAAAACAATCTGCAGATTTGAAGATGTCAAGAGCCTCCATGAGATGCGTGATAAGGACAAAAGGCTACCATTTGCGTATCAGGCCTACATATATCAACGTGTCTTCACTCCATACATTTCCATCCTTGGTTTCCAGTTGTAACATTATAGTCACTGATGGATTTTTTATATATCTCAGCACAAGTCTCCAAACATTTATATCCAGAGAAAGTAAAATCCACATTTCTTAGAAGAAGTTGGAGTTACCTGGAAGCTGGATATCAACAAATTGGTTCCTGTTAGATTTTCTATGAGACTGAAGAACTTATTCCTCCACAAGAGCATTTACATCCATATATTTCTGTGGTCTTCCACTTTATTTCACATTTAACACAATGCCATTTAGGAATTTGTCTCCCATTTATGTAAATGTGCCTCAATAGAAACTGCTTTATTAAAAGAAAGGCAAAGATATATCTCACTTTATTATATTGTTTGGTCACTTTGCCCTTTACTGTTAATCAGGTGGTGATAACAAGATGCTCCTTAGTGGTAAATAGACTTGTACTTGCCATGAACAATATTAGAATGCACTAACATGTAACAGTTGTCATCATTATTGCCGTAATATACGGCAATAACAGCACACTTGTGTAAGAAAAATCCTTCATAAAATGGGAAACCCCAGCCACCATGTCTCATCTTACACCTCTCTCTCCCTTGCTTCCAAATGTCACATCCCACCCTCATATTAATCAAAGGCCAAATACACACCATCATAATGAATGTCACTTCCTGTAGTTTTCATTTGTGACAATCCTTTATTTTAGAGCATCTACAATTTAACATCTGATCATGATTTTAATCATTCCAGTACCAGCAGCTTTAACACATAAGATACAAAAATTCCAAAATACAAAGTTACACATGAACTGCAAACTGTATTATTTGTATTTAATTAGAATTACTATCTTATTTGTTTCTTATGTATCAATTCTAAAGTGCATATTCACTATAAAACAGCACTGTCAACAAGTTCTTGTACCAATTCAGCCATCTTGCGCTGACAGATTTCACTTGAGGTACTCACTGGAAGTGTGTTGTTAGCACTAACTTCTTGGAGTTTGGCATCATCAGAGCCCACATACAGGTCCGGTGCCTGAGCTGAGTCACATACTGAAATTGGGATCATGTCTAGTGCCAGACCTAATCCATACCTTCCACATCGATGCATTTCGCCTTGTATCCTAATCTCAGAAAGATAAATATTTGTAAGTTTTGTGCCCCAGCATCAGATAAAACAACTTCAGATCATTCATTTTAAAAATCACAGAACTGGTCAGGTGAAAAATCCATATTTTCTGGATTGTGATAATGTGTAATTTGGTAGACAGGTGCCAACACTTTCAAGGAAATTAAACCTTATGTTTCCTTCCCTGCCAGTGGAAGCAGTATGTCTTTCCAAAACAATGATACCTATCTAACAAATTACATAGTGTTACATACCATGTGACTATTACCTGACTACTGACAACATAACACCACCAAATCTTATTCGTTTATGATTTCTTCAAAGACCCCATCAGTAACTTACATTACATAATGGAAATGGATTTTTCATGAATAATAAATTGGCAAGGATGTGGATGGAGATAAGAATGTACACAAGATGATGATGTACCTGCAGATGTACTCCAAACTTAAAATGAAGATGGTCTCAAACTAATGATACAATCAACAACTATGCCATATTAATGGCTCTCATGCCCAGCAGCCATCTTGCTTAAAATGTTCTCTGCTTTTTCAACCTTACTTTTCTGCCACCTCTACTGATCCTTTCATACTACTTGCTGCTAGCTCAGCAACTCTCTCTGTATAAAGTCTCCAACTCTGCAAGTCATTTCTAAATTTTCATTTCAGACAGAGGATTCTAATTTACTGTTTGGCTTGAGTGATTGGTGTACCTGCTCCTTGCTTATTTTTATTGGTATTTCTGCCCTCTGTTGGTCGAGTTTCCAGCAACACAAATGCAAGGATTTGGTTTTTGTGTTAAAAAAAGAGTTTCAAATCTTCCTATATTCCTTGCTGTGTACAATGTTGAGGTCTAGTGGGGCACTGTGATTCTTGTGTTTGTGTCATATATGTGTCTATGTTCCAACAGAAAACAGTGAGTATTTGGTTACCGTTGTTTTGATCATATTACAATAACCTCATTATTTGTTTGTCATCATCATCATCATGTTTGAAAAGGGGGGTTAGGCGTGTTGCCTGTTCCTTAATCCTCCAGGTGAAGTTGGTCCGCCCATCTCTTCCTCGGTCGTCCTATGTTCCTTTGTCCGTTTGGTCTGTAATGCAGTGCTTGTCTTGGTAGTCTATTTTTGTCCATCCTCTGTACATGTTGTAGCTATTTTTGCTGGTACTGTTCTATCTCCTTTACTATGTTCTGTGCCCCAGTTTTTTTCCTAATACTTGTATTTTTTTCTTTATCTAATTTCGTAATTCCCAGTAAGTGTCTCAAAAAATTTCATCTGTGCTACTTCCAAACGTTGTTTAGCAATACTCGAAAAATCCTCAAGAGTGAGAATCGGACCGACACTCAATATTATTTGTTTGTTACTCATTTAATTCTTGATTCTCATTTGACATTATTTGTAAGATTTCCCCCACCAGTGCTTCCAAAGAGTTCCTGTACAAAATGGGTTAGTTTCTTGTGTTTCAAATTGCATACTTTTGGATACATAGGGAGGTCATGGGCATCATCATCACACCATAAGAGTGGGTAGTCGATTAAGAATTTCATTGAAGTTATGATGATTGCCAAATGCTAAACATTGCAGTAACAGTTATACAATCAGCCTCATCACATATGTAATAGAGATAAGTAGTAAGGATATTTACTGGAATACTTGAAAAGAAAGTTGAGGATATATTTATACGAGATCAATTTGGAATTAGAAGAGAAAGAGAAACTAGAGATGCAGTTTGGATGCTGAGAATAATGTCAGAAAAATCTTCAGACATAGGAAAAAGTGTCCTGCTTCCAAGACTGGCAGAAGGCACCTGACCTTCTAACTGGGCAAAGGAGACACCAGGAGTGTGAAGACTGGAAGATGAGTTAGACAAGGATGTTATTTGTCATCAATATTATGCAACTTATACAGTGAGTACCTTACCAAGGAAGCTCTTGAAGGGGTTGAAACTTCAAAATATGACCAGTAATTTGTATTGTGAAATATGCACATGATCTTTCGCTGTTGCCTAAGGAAGAAATGGTACTACATGGCATGATTTATAGGCTAACTGAAGTTGGACGGTACTATGGAATGGAAATTAATGTGGAAAAACTAATGTAATATGAGCCTCAACACAACTATCGCCAGTACCGGTTAGGATAAATAAAAAACAATCTGGTAAATTTCAACTGTCTGGGTAGCCTGATAAATGATGTAAGGTGTACACATGTAAGCAAAACCAGGACTGCCATGGCAAAAGCAGCATTCAAAAAGAGAAGACTCTTATTACCAGTGACTTTCACTTAAATTTAAGGCACAAACAAAAGCAATGTTATGATAGGAGCATGGCTCAATAAGGTGCTGAAACTTGGACACTAAGAAACAGATTGGAAATATGCTGAAAATTTTGAAATGTGGTGCTGGAGAAGGATGGAAGAAATTAATTGGATGGATCATGTAAAATATAAGAAAGTATTACAAGAGTCAAGGGAGAAAAGAACATCCTATGTATAATAACACAATAACTGATTGGTCAAATCTTGTAGGAACAGCCATCTAAAAAATGTTATTGAAGGAAAGACAGAGGAGCAAGAAAAAGGAGCGGCTACTAAATGACCACAAGGAAAAGAAAAAATAATGTATTTTGAAAAAGAAAGTACTAGGTCACATTCTCTGGACAACTTGCTTTGGAAGAGGCTCTGAACTTTTTGCAAGACAGGCTACACAATGAATGTAGAAGCAAATGGTTGTGTTTTGACGTAGTGCATCTCGTTATGTGAAATATTAACTCAAAAAGCAGATCACAGTGTGACACAACCCTTTTATTCCTGTATTACAAATGTATGGAAGTAAGTGGGCAAAATGTATCAGCTTCTTCACTTCAAACCATCCTCATGTCCAGCTCACAACACAGGAAGAAAATCTTACATCACTGTCCCTACAGCTACACTTACTTACTTACTTACTTACTTACTTACTTACTTACTTACTTACTTACTTACTTACTTACTTACTTACTTACTTACTTATTCCATGGAGCAGAGTCCTTGAGAAGCTAAGCAGTTTTCAGCTAGTTAAGAAATTCCCCACACTTTATGGAACCCGGAGGTTCATTACTGCATTCACAAGTGCCTGTCACCTGTCCCTATCCTAAGCCAGCTCAATCCGGTCCATACCTCCACATCCCACTTCCTAGAGATCCATCTTAAAATTATCCTCCCAACTATGCCTGGGTCTCCCAAGTGGCCTCTTACCCTCAGATTTCCCCACCAAACCCCTGTATATGCCTCTCCTCTTGCCCATTCGTGCTACATGCCCCGCCCATCTCAATCTTATCGATTTTATCACCCAAACAATATTAGGTGATCAGTACAGATCATTAAGCTCATTATGTAGTTTTCTCCACTCCCTTGTTACCTCGTCCCCTGTTCCCAAACACCCACAGCCTAGTTCCTCCCTCAATATGAGCAACCAAGTTTTACACCAATACAGGCAAAATTATATTTCTGTATATCTTAATCTTTAAATTTTTGGATAGCAAACTGGAAGACAAAAGATTCTGCACTGAATGAATCCTTTACTATATAATATTCCCTGACTTCAGTCTGCTCTTAATATCTTCCTGAATAGCATTTTGATTTGTTAAGGTTGTTTCCAAATAACTGAACTCTTCCAACCTTTCAGAGAAACTATTTTCAGTCTTTATAATGTGACTTCATCCTGCATTCTGATCTGGAGACATGACCATGTACTTAGTCTTATCAGCATTTACTTCTAGTCGAGTCTCCTTTTTAGAAATTGCTAAAGATTCTACATTTTTCTTTATAGTATGTATGCGTCCTTGAAATATATTAACATCATCAGCATAAACCAGGAACTGATGTGTAACATTTAATTTTAATCCATCCTGGGTTACCTGAACCCTCCTAATGACATACTCTAAAGCAAAGTTGAAAAGCAATGGCAATAAAGCACCTCCTTGTTTCAAACCATTCCTAATAGGAAACATGTCAGACAAATTCTTGCCTAACCCAGCTCTGTTATAGGTTTCATTCAGACACATTTTAGCAGCCTTACCAGTTTCATGGGGATACCATATTCAATCAGAATATTATATAACTGAATCGTAAACTTTCTTGAAATCTATAGAGAGGTTATGCAATGCTCCATTCTATTCTTATTTTTTCTCAAGTATTTGACAAATGCAGAAAATATGATCAGTAGTTAACCTGTTGTGTCAAAATCCACATTGATGATCCCAGTAATTTCCTCTGCATATGGAGTTAACTTTGACAGCAGGATGTTGGATAAAATTTTGTACATAGTTGGCAAAAGTGATATGCCCCTTAATTACTATAATCTGTTTTATCGCCCTTCTTACAGATAGGTATAATGATCGACTCCTTCCACTCCTCAGGCAATTCCTCCTTATTCCAAATAGAAATAATAAGTTCATGGATCTCATCTCGAATTGTTCTACCCCCTTCCTTAATCATTTCTGCTGGAATTTGATCAATACCTGATGATTTGTGACTTTTTAGCTTTTCAATAGCCAACTCAACCTCAAAGGCACTTGGCTTAGGCACTAGTGATTTTGCTGTGTGTATTTTTGTCTGCCTAACATATAACCCCATGTATAATCAATAGCTGGGAGAAACGGTTCCTCCACCTAGCCAAAATACTGTGGGATTCTGCCACCAAATCACCCTTCTCATCCTTTACTATATTAGTTCAAGGCTGGTAACCCTTCTTAAAGTCACTGATGCACCTATACCATTCCCTAATATTTTTAATAGCAGGCCAAAACCCACCACGGGTTGTAGCGCTGATTGAAGAAGAAGAATATTTTTAATATTACTGTTAGTTTCAAGTTCCCAATTTTAGCTTTCAGATATTCCTTATTTTTTCCTTAAATGTCTGCTAGCTTCATGTCTTACATTGTTTGGAATATCTACAGTGCTTTGGCTTGGATCCTGTACCCACTGCATTTTAGCCTGCTTCCTTTCATCTAATAAACTCAAATATTCTTCATCAAACCATGGTTTATCACTTCAACTTGTGCAGACCTAGACTCTCTTTAGCCGAGGTTTCGATATCCTCTTTAATGTTCTCCCACACCCTATTTATGTCCTTGCCAACACATAAGTTCTCCAAAACTGCAAACCTGTTTGTAATCTCAATCTGGTACTGTTTCCTAACCTCCAGCTCATTTAGCTTCCTGAGATTAAATCTTTCCCAATCAAACTTCTATGCTGCTTGTTTACTTACTGCCAATCTTTCCCTAACTATTGCAACCACCAGATAGTGATCAGTATAACAGTCAGCTACCCTGAACCTTCTAGTATACTTGAATGCCATCTCCTCACTACCAATATGTGATCAATCTGGTTGTGAGTGTTACAGTCTGGAAAGGTACAAGTGTACTTATAAATGTTTCAGTGCTGGAACATCATGCTCTTAACAACTAGATTTTTATATATGGCAAAGATTACTATACTAACACCATTATCAAAACTATCCTGATATAGACTCTCATTCCCAATTGTCAATTTGAAAATATTCTCTCTCCCCAATTATGCATTCAAATCTCCAAATAGAATTTTCATATGGTACTTGGAAAAATGATTTAAAAAACCCACTCTAATTCCTCATAAAAACTGTCATTTGAATCATCACGTTTCTCCTCACTTGGTGCATGCACATTCAGAACAAAGATATTACACCAGCGACCTTTCAGAACTATATATATCATCCTATTGCTAACAAATTCTACTCTTTTAACTGCTAATACTCTTCTGTGGTGTACAAACAATCTTGTTGCCAATTGATGATTTTCATTTCCATTTCCATTGAAAAAATTATAATCCCCTACCTCTTCCCATGCCCCCTTTTTCCCACCTAACCTCCTACAAACCCACTAAATCTAATTTATATCTTGCTAATTCCCTGGCTACTGCTGTGAATGAATGTGCCTTATACATGCTCCTAACATTCCACGTACCAAATCTCAAGTCTTTTTTCCATTGCTGATGTCGTACCAGAGAATCAGTCCAGGTGCGAGGCTTTCGTTGTTAAATATTTTGTAGCATGATACGTTTTTACAGTAAGTTGTTAGCACCTCACCTAACTCCCAAGCTGGAGGACCACCCCTTGTCAGCTGTCTGCGACTGCTTATTCAATATATTCGCGGTTACCCTCCATACTGGAGGCCATTCCTCCATCTGCAACCTGAGGATGTGCCATGCCATGGTGACAGGGACCCACTCATCAACTGTACTTACAAATATTAATAGAATTAAATGAAAGAAATAGAATTAGAAATAACTGACTTGCATGGCTTAATCTCTTATCAAAATTGATCTTCCTTTGAAGAAAAATTGTGTGTCAAAGAAAAGAGATTAGTGATGGGGGCTCCAGCCCTAACCACTTATTCCGAATTCTATCTGTAGTACAGGGAAGATAAACATTTCCTGGACATATTGCTAGAAGATCAAATAACTGGATACTTTTGATATATGAATGACATCCACACTGAGTATGACAAATCTAAAGTGAATTTCAATTATGTGTTGTAAGAATTTGACAGAATTATTCAAAACTGGAAAAATATTAAGCAACTTGAGAACAACGCCAAAAGTAATTACCTATGCACGGTTACTTGCAATAACAATGGAGACTTAGATTTTTCAATATTCTGTAAACCCACAACAATGGATACCATCATTCCAATGGATTCACGCCATTCTATTCAGCACAAGCAACCTACATTGAGGTTCCTAATAAACGGAAGAATTTAGTACCCTCTGAACATTAACCTTTCAAGTTGGTTTGATGCACACAAGTATGTTCATGAATAGTTTATGCTACTGGTGGTTCAACAAACACATGTACATTTCAAGTGACTATGTCAGCAAATTGCAGTCCTTCTTGGGCCTCAGTGGTTTCTAGGCATAGCACTTAGTGCACAAAGCTTGGCATTTTTTGACATGTATCTGTGGAACCAAATCAGTATTCATTCTAAATGACATAAATCAACAAATAAGATTTAATTCAGAAAAACTGCTGGTTTTTTAAGATTTGGGTGTTGCAGGTGTGGATAAAATAGAATGTTAGTCGAAAGTGGCCATGACAGTTGGTTTATGAATTTTAGTGACAATGGTGATAGAGATGTAGGTATTGAACAAGAAGACAACTGGAATGAAACTGAAAAAGTGGTGGAAGATATCAAGTATGATAATGTAGCACAGCAGTGATGCACACCATGCACACATCATACAGGGAACAAAAAATACCACTTACCGGACAATTTGAACCACAAAAAAATGTTGCAACTCTTTTATAGGCATTTTAAATGTTCTCTGACCGATTATAATTGATGATATTGTTGCTGAGACCAAGAGGTATGCAGATTACTGTATTGAAAATTATGTGTTGAAGATTAGGTCATGCATGAGGAGCTGGCAGCAAGTTACAAATGATGCAACATATTTGGTCTTAGGTCTAATGATGCCAGTGGGCACAGAAGCATAATCTACCCTACAGTCTTATTTCAGCATGAATGCATTTGTAGAGACCATGATACTTTTACAGATTTGAACCAATTAAGAAATTTTAAATTTAGTTGAAAACAGTACATCAGACATGAATATCAGAACAAAAACAAAATAAAAATTCACCGGTTACTGGAAATAAAAATGTAATTAAAGTGCACAAGGGCCTGCACAAGACATAAGTTTTGATGAATGCCTCACCTTATGGCAAGGTTATATAAGCTATGAACTGCACATTCCACTGAAAGCCAAGAATTTTTGCACAAAAACTTTTGAACTCTGTGAGTCCTCCACAGGTTACTTGTGGAATTTCATTGTTAGTACAGGAGCTGCAAGTGATGTTACAACTGGAATTAATATCCCAGATAATCTACAGAGCCCTAAGATTGTCGTCAGACTTGTATAGCCCCTTGACCACCTAGGTAACACTTTTTGGATGGAAAATCACCCCAAGTTTACTTAAATACAAGATGAGGTTTTTCCCTTAAATAGGTGAGGTCATCATATATTCAAGTATGAAATGCCAAACTGGACCAAACCAAACTGCATCACTCTGAACTGGACTTCAAAGAGCCACACAAAGGCATGCATCACCATACCATCATTTGTAAACAAAAGGGGAAACAGAACGGACTGAAGTTAACTGGCACAATCTTCTTTTCTGGGAATTTATACACAGTCTAATTTTGTAAAGAAGCACAATATTTAGGAAACAAGTTCACTTTCTATTATCAGGAAAAGAAGCACCTAACCTGGTGGACCTCTTAGAAGGAGCTATTATTGCTCACTGGTCACCACAGAAACAGTAACATATTAAGATATGCACCTGACAGCATACCTAGTCCAAATGTAGTAACAGGAAAATAGCTATTGAAAAATTAAAAATTAACTACAAGACTCAGAAATAAATCCTATACCAATCCACAAATCGAAAACTATATAAAAGAATTAAGATGTCCAATAATCATAATACAGACACAACTCAGGAAAGCAGAACACACATATTTAAAATTCTTAACACCACTAACACCATCTGTGGAGAAAATTGTGAATCTTCACAAGTTAAAGTAGGTTCATAAAGCAAGAAATATAAATGTATTATTTAGTCAATGTGGATCAAAACAGCATGTCAGTGCATCTCACCAAGTGTGATAGTGAAGGGTTTTTAAGAAGTTCTGTAGATGCAGTGCAATGGATGGGACTGATGATGATGTGGAATGGCAGTAAAGAGGATAGAGAATGTTAGGAGTGAGTGTGAGGAAGATGAAGGCACTTACTCTGAAGATGGAGACAGTGTCAGTGATTGGGAAAGGCAGATAGAATATGACATGTTTTGTGTATAAAATGTACAAAATTAATTGTAAAATATTGTTTTTCTTAGCACACATTTTATTTTGGGAGGGTCATCTTAGATTTGGACAAATACATTGTCCCTTGGCAGACATCTTTATTTGGGGTGTTGTCTTAGATTAGAGTCATCTTGAATTTAGGTAAGTATGGCCTGTGCAATTATTAATGACATTTGCAGTTCCAGTAAGCAAGGAAGATAACTTTTATTTGCTGACAGTATCAAAATATGTCATATCACAAGCTCAGTAATTGAATACAAACATCTAAAATCTGACATGATTCCCTACACGTTTGGTGGGTTAACCATATGAAACTTAATACTTTTACACGAACAACTTTTTCAATTAACTGCAATTAAACACTCTCTACCATATAACAAACATAAACTTGTACAAATTCCATTGGAGATTTAGAAGAACATTTCAATTCTAAACTCCTTTTTCATAACCATGTAGACAATATATTTTATCAGTCACTCAAAATATTAGGGATCATATGCAGTTTACCCAACTTGTTTCTACCATTGAATGTTTAATACTGTTATATTACACCTAAAATAGCCATGATAAGTGGTTCCCTGTCACCATGGCATGGCACATCCTCAAGCTGAGGATGGAAGAAAGGCCTCCAATATGGAGGGCAGCTGCAAATATATTGAATAAGTAGTCACAGACAGCGGACAAGGCAGAGCCCTCCAGCTTGGAGGTTCGGCGAGGTGCTAACAACTCCTCACTGTATAGACTGGCCTTGTTACAAAATGGATACATATGCCTCAGACATGGACTGATCCTTTAATAGGACCTAAGCAATGGAAGAGGGACATGAGAATGGGTACAAGGAATGTAAGAAGCCTATACAGGTCAGGTTCACTTACAACAGTGGCCAGGTAATTGGCAAGGTATAAATTATTAGGCATGTTCAAAAAGAGACCAAACATTTTAAATAGTGCACCAACCAGCACAGAGAGCACACTGTGGCCACTCAACACACCTAGTGTCAGGGTTTGACAACAAACTGCCATTTGTCCCGTTTCACCATGACCATATGTCGTCGAGCTACATCTGCTGAACTGAGCACATGCACAAGCTGTTCATCAGATTAGTGACAAAGTATCAATGAAAGAGCTTGAAGAATGTGTGTGTGTGTGCGCGTGCGCATGCGTGTGCATGTGTGTGTGTGTGTGTGTGTGTGTGTGTGTGAAATTTTGCTGCAAACTTGGTAAAAATTTCACAGAGACATTTCAATTGCTTAACCAAGCATACAGGGAAAGGGTCTCCTAGACCAAAAAAAAGCACGGATGAGTTGGTCAAAGATCAAAGTGTTGGTTGTGTTTTTTGATTGGAAAGGAATTGTCCATCATGAATTTGTACCACATGGTCAGATGGTAAACAAACAGTTGTACCAGGAAGTTTTAGCGCGTTTGAGGGATGCTGTGTGCAGGAAGAGGCCTGACCTGTGGGAAAACCAGACTTGGATGTTGCACCACAACAATGTGGCAGCTCACGCGTCACTCCTTATCCGCAGTTATCTGGCAAAACATCAGACATTCGTTGTGCCCCATCCACCCTATTCTCTGGACTTAGCTGCAGCAGACTTTTTCCTGTTTCCCAAACTTAAAACCACTTTGAAAGGATGTCATTTCCAAACCACAGAGGAGATCAGGAAAATCCGATGAACAGCCTGTGCATGAGCTCAGTTCAGTGGATGTAGCTCGACGACTAACGCTCATAGTGAAACAGGACAAATGGCAGTTTGTTGTCAAAACCTGACACTAGGTGCACTCAGTAGCTATTTAAAAAGTTCGGTCTCTTTTTAAACGCACCTTGTAGATTTAGTGGTTGTACAGAAGGTTAGGTGAGACAAAGAAGGCACTGTAGGGGCAGGGGATTATATATTTTTCTGTGGAAAAAGGAAGTAAAAATCTTCAATTATGAACAGGTATTCTGTATGCCACAGAATAGCATCAGCAGTTAAGAAAGTAGAGTTTGTTAACTGTGATACTGATCAACATCTGGTGGTTGCAAAATTTAGTGAAAGACTGTCGGTCAGTAAAAAAACAGCACAGAAGTTTGGCATGCAGAGAGTGAATTTCAAGAAGCTAAGTGAGGTGGAATTTAGAGAACAGCATCACAATAAAATCCCAAATAGGTTGGCAGCTTTGGAGAACTTCAATGATAGTGAAGACATAAATATGACTTGGGAAAACACAAAAAGAGAATATCAAAATCCCAGCCAAACAGAGTCTAGTTCTGTGGTTAGGTGAAAAATGTTTACAATTTTTATATCAAAGGAAGCCAGCTAAAATGCCGTAGTTACAGAATCCAAACCAAACCAGTTTGTAGACATTTCAATAACATAACAGAGGGAAAATCTGGAAAGTAAAATTAATTAATTAGAAACAAAAAGTAAGAAGAAGAATGTTGGAAATTTGTACAGGGCATCAATGAATTTCAGGAGAATTACCAGCCTATAACTAATATAGTACAGGATGACAATGGTGATCTGGTTGCAGATTCACACAACATGTTGAATAGGTGGAGGAATCATTTCTGTCATTTATTGACTGTACAAAGGATTAATGATGTTAGGCAGACTGAAATAGATACAGAGGAACCACTAGTGCCTGAGCAGAGTGCCTTTGAGGTTGAAATGGCTATTGAACAGCCAAAAAGACATTAATCATCAGTTACTGAACAAATCTCAGCAGAAATGATTAAAGCATGAGGTTGAATAACTCATTCTGATATCCATAAACTTATTAGTTCATTTGGAATAAGGAGGAATTGCCTTAGCAGTAGAAGGAGTCAGTCATTGCACCCATATACAAGAAGGTTTATAAAACAGATGGTAGTAATTATAGAGGCATATCACTTTTGTCAACTACATACAAAATTTTACCAAACATGCTGCTCTCAAGGTTAACTCCATATGCAGAGAAAATTACTGAGCACCATCAATGTGGATTTGACACAACAGGTCAACTACTGACCATATATTCTGCATACATCAAATACTAAAGAGAAAACTGGAATAAAATGAAGCAGTGCATCAACTGTTTATAGTTGTGGTTGTTGTCATTGTTATTGTTTATAAAGACTGAAATATTTGTGTGTTACAAATCAAAACTGATTTTAACTTACATTTCCCACAGACAGTCAGGATCTAGAATATCAGATTGGAGATCAGTAGCACCTTGCGTGAGTTGCTTCAGTGTTGTGTAGAGGGTGGCATGGTAATTACACAGCAAACCAGGCATGTGTCTGAGTCTCATTTCCCTTGAGGTGCAGCAATACAGTAAGTTTACGATATCAAGAGCCGGTGACCCATATCGGGCAAGTTGGAAGTCAACTAGACATACCTGGAAATTGCAGTACAACATCATGTACTGAATTATTTTCAGTAACATATGAACACATATGTTGTGCAACAAAATAGGAATAGACAGGTCCTACATTCTGTGTATATAATGATAAACATCTGAATATAAATGAAAGAAACAGAGGTTCTTGTGTTTTGGGATGTAACACTATGAGGTTTAGTAGACAGGTACTTTCATTTCAGAGGAACCTGTTTCCTCCAGTAACTGAGTGACAGCTGGTGTTCCTAAAGAAAGCTGCCTTTTGATTGGATAGAATGGGAAAGAATCAAGGAGGAAAAGAGATGACAAAAGGATTTCTGAGGGGACATGAAATGAGAAAAATTCAGAAAATGATTTCTGAGGGGACATGAAGTGAGAAAAATTCAGAAAAGGTAGTGTAACTGGAAAGAAAGGATGATCCATCACACACACACTGCATGGCATCACATCCCAGAAAAGAGTAACCTTCGTATTCGCCACTATGAGCATATCAAATCTCACAAATGGGGCAAATGTTCACTGAAGACTATTCATACATAGAGTACTGTTTTTGTGCACCATGAAGGCACATGGGGGAGGGAGTGTTCGGCTCCACTTAGGGCGACTATCTGTCCCAATTTCCATGGGACAGCCCTGAAAATTGACTTAAAATTGCATGTGACAAAACTGGGTTGAAATGTTCTGCAATTAGCAGAATGAACTTTATCTTTAATAAATCTAATTGGTAACACTGTTTAGCTGCTTCACTGAGAATACACTGCACCACTATCTGCACACTGGGAGCTACCTGTCCTCACCCACTCTGCAAACTCATTTGCTGGATAAAGTTACTACTGTTACTACTGTACATTCTAACATTAACCTTTCTGTAGTTTTAAGCTAGATTTTTCAAGCATATTTTTTTTTTTTTTTGAGTTGTGCATTAATCTAAAATTAAAGTTTTTACCTATGTAGTAGTGCTTACAAGACATTATTATTTCAAAGAAATGTAACAGAAGGTATATTTTCATAATGAATTGTTAGTAAGATATGTAACAAAGCTAAAGAAAGAATTCATCAATTACAACTAAGGGTCTTTTTATTTTAAATATAGGAGATCTCTTACAACATGTTTCAGTCCAAAGTGACCATCTTCATGCAATACATATATCTGAAAGTACTAAGAACAGATACTGGGTTATCGGTGGTTTATATATAAATGAGATCTCATTTGTACCATTAATTGGTTTATACTGAAGAGTAAATAGGTTGTTTATAAATATTGTTACCCCTTGTAGATTTTAGCAAGTGGATTAGGGAATAATTTTTCTTCTTTTTTCTGAGCAGTCTGTCAACTTTAACCATTGTAATTGAAGTAACTGTTGGTAGGTGAAATGTGTATGGGAGGGGGATTATACTTTGTTTTTAGAGGAAGCTAAGTTGAGGATTCTACATTATAAGCAGTATTTAGATAGGAGGTGTGGTATTCAGAAAAACTACTGGGTGAATGATGATCATTATTAAGGAGGAAGATGGGGTTATATGTGCACTCTTAGTTTTATGTATATCGTAGTTCTTTGAAGCAAGGAACATATATTACAGGATTTTAGGTTATGTGTGCACTGTTTTATTTATATATATATATATATTATAGGCTTTGAAGTAAAGAACCTGATTAGTTGAGAAATCTGTGATTAGATTGAGGATTCTGGATGAACTGCACAGTTTAATCCTGGAGAATTGCTATTGTAAGTTGTT